>Ga0207683_10000836_pt1 | contig 28168 bp, 18 predicted proteins | sample KBSM73metaG_FD_184333 | JGI IMG/M metagenome (GOLD analysis project Ga0207683, IMG submission 184333) | Miscanthus rhizosphere microbial communities from Kellogg Biological Station, Michigan, USA - KBS M7-3 metaG (SPAdes) (version 2) | ecosystem: Host-associated > Plants > Roots > Rhizosphere >... | reverse complement strand
CCCAGCGGCCGTAGTGGAAGGGCGCGAAGCCCCAAGGCGCGTCGTCGACCCAGGTCCAGCCCCATGCCGGCACCGACACCCAGCGGCCATACCGATAGGGCGCCCAGTCGTCGGCGACCGCTGATGGAAACCACACGGCGCCGTAGTCCGGGTAGGTTTGCCACGAGCCGTTCGCATCGAGATCGGCATAACCCACCATCTGCCGCGACACGTAGTTGGTGGAGGTGCTGCGCAGATAAACGCGATCGCGATTCGCGCTCCAGGAGTCGAATCCGTCGATGCCCGCGCCGTTGCGCACGTCGGCCTGCACATCTCCCTGGCCGAACAGCGTGGCCGTCTGGCCGGGAAGAACCTGCTGGAGCCCGCCCGCCACCACGGCATAGACCTCGCCTTCGCGCACCACGACCGTCGTCTCCTGGCGGTCTTCCGACACGTCGATGCGATACAGGCCCGGGCGCGTGATCTGGACCTGCGTGTTGGGCGTGTCGACCTGCGCTACATCCCCTGCGTCGAGCGCACGAACCCGCACGATCAGCCGGCCCTGCGCGACGAACAACGCAAATTCGCGTTCCGAAAGGCGCGAGACGTTGACGTTGGTGTCGCCTGCGAGCCGGAACTGCCCGCCGCCGAAATCGATCTCGGCGCGGCCCTCGCCCGACACCCAGAGATTGTCCCCGGTGGCCACCGGATAGTTGATTTCCGCAGGCACCCATTCGCTGGCGCGGTCGGCCGGCGCCACGAACACCGCGCCCCCGATATCCGCGACGCGACCCACGCGTCCCGGCATCTCGTCTTCCTGCGCCCATGCGCCCGTCGCTGCGACGGCGAGCGCGAGCAGCAAGCCGAGCGAACGCAGCAACCGCACGCCAAAGCCCGGCGCCGCAATCGCGTTCCGTGAGGTGTCCCGCATCGTTCGATTCGATGTCACTGATGGCATCCGCATGCGTCTACAACGCCATGGCAGGACGTGGCGTTGACTTTCGGGCTTCCCAGCTATCCTTTTGTAACAATCGATTAGAATGAACGCATTGAACAAGACGCCGGCGCGCCCGCGATCGGTCTCTGCTACATCCACGAGGAGAGTTCTCATGCGGAAATTTCGTCCGGCGCTCGCGGCGAGCGCAGTCGCACTGGCGTGCGCATCCGCATGCGTGTGTGCACAGCCCACCAGCCTGTTCTTCTTCGGTGACAGCAGCACCGATGCCGGCGCGTTCGGCGCACGCTTCACCGTCAATCCGGGATTGGTCTGGGCACAGGACCTGGGCGCGAGTTACGGCGTCCCGATCACAACGTCGGTATCGGGCGGCACGGATTACGCGCAGGGCGGCGCGCGTGTCTCGCAATCGCCGGGATATCCTCCCGCCCCTCCCACGGCCACGGCACTCACGCTGGTGCAGCAGATCAACCAGCAGCTCGCCAAGACGCCCACGCTCGACCCCAACGCAATCTACGCCGTATCCATTGGCTACAACGATCTCTTCACCGCCGTTGCACAGGCAGGTGGCGGGGTCATCTCGCCGGCGCAGGCGCAAGCCAACGTCGTGCAGGCGGCCGCCGACGCCGGCGCCCAGATCGCGCGTCTGCGCGCGGCAGGCGCACGCAATATCGTCGTGCTGAATCTCTACGACACCGGGAAATCGCCGGCCGGGCTCGCGGAGCCCACCGCGCCGTTGAGCGCGCTGACCACGCTCTACAACTCGACGCTGCAGGCGGCCATCGCGCAAACGGGTGCGAGCACGATCAACGTCAACACCTACGCGCTCTTCTACGAGATCATCGCGAGCCCGCAGGCGTTCGGCTTCCAGAACGTGACCTCGCCCGCCTGTACCACCTTGAGTTCGCTCACCTGCACGTCGAGCACGCTCGTGACGCCCGGCGCAGCGCAGACCTATCTGTTCGCGGACGGTGTTCATCCAACGCCCGCGGGGCACGCGATCATGGCGCAGGTGGTGGCTTCGATGATCGAGGCGCCGACGCGGATGTCCGTGCTGGCAGAAGCGCCGCTCGGCGTCGAAGCGGCGAATTACCGCGCCATCGACGCGCGGATGATCTCGGGCATCAATTCACCGCGCCCGGTGAGCAAATACGAGATGTGGGGCGCTTACGATTACGGCCACAACGATTTCGACGGCACGTTCCTGTCCGGCAACGCCAACCTCAACACGCTGACGGCGGGGGGCGACGTCAAGCTGTCGGACAGCTTCCTGATCGGCGGCATGTTCGGCTACACCGAGAACAAGGGCAACTTCGGCGACAGCAACGGCAACTACAAGCTGAAGGAAACCAGCGGCACGATCTACCTGGGCTGGGGCACGGGGCCGTGGTGGGTGGGGGCGACGGCAGGCGCCGGCGATCTCGACTACAGCGGCATTCATCGCAACATCCAGCTCGGCGCGATGACCCGCACCGAAACCGCCAACGCAAGAGGCTGGCACATCATGGCGAGCGTGCTGGGCGGCTACTGGTTCAACCCCAGCGGGGAGCTGTCGCACGGACCTTACGTGCGCGTCTCGTATCAGGACGTGCGCGTCGACAGCTTCGCCGAGAATGGCAGCGACAGCACGGCCCTTACCTACGGGCAGCAAAAGCGCGATTCGCTGGTCACGAGCGCAGGCTGGCAGATCTCCGGCCAGTGGGGAATGGTACGGCCGTACGCGCGCGTCACGTGGGATTACGAAAGCAGAAACGACGAGCGTGACGTGTCGGCTTCCTCGGTGACGCTCGGCGGCAACTACGCGATGCCGGCCATCAAGCCGGACAACAATTTCTTGAGCTACGTCATCGGAGCGAGCGCCGATTTCGGGCGCGTCACCGGTTTCATTACCGGCGCAGGCACGAGCAGCAAGAGCGATGGCAACGGTTACGGCGTCACGGTGGGCGTCCGTATTCCGATGTAGCTCGTAACTCGACGCAGCCGGCGATCGACGGCGTCAGGCGGTGGACGATCGCCACTGCGCCAGGGCCGCGAGGCCTGCGATCGCGCGGGTGCCGTACCAGGACGTCCATTCGCCGTCGATCAAGGACGCAGGCCGCCCGCGTTCGCGTCCAATCGCGTCCGCGTCGCGCGCGCGAAACGCATAAGGCTCCGAGGATACGAGAATTCGCTCCGCCTCGGTCCACGCGATGTCGTCGTCGTTCACGATCGGGTACCGATCGGTCGCACGCGCGGGCACGGTGTCGAGCCCGGCGCGCGCCAGCGTGGCGGATACGTAGGTGTCGCGTGCGACCGTCATCCACGGCTTGCGCCAGATCAGGTAGAGAACGCGCTCGCGCGGCAATTCGTGCGCCACGCGCTCGAGCTCCGCAAGTGCGCGCAGAAACGCGCTTGCGAAACCCTCGGCCATCTCCGGCGCGCCGAAGATTGCGCCGAAGAGACGATAGAGCCGCGGATTGTCCTCGGGCAGCGCAGGGTGGGTGACGATCACGTGCGGCACGAACGCGCGCGTGCGGTCGACCACCTCGCGCCGGTTCTCGTCGACGTTCACGATCAGATGTGTCGGCGCCAACGCACGCAGCGCATCGATGTCGGGGTCCTTGGTGCCGCCGATCTTCGGAACCTGGAGGACCGCGGGTTTCGGATGGCAGCAGAAGCCGGTGCGCGCGACGACGCGCGAACCGAGCCCCAAAGCGAACAGGAGCTCGGTCAGGCTCGGCACCAGGCTCGCGATGCGGGCATCCGGGCCCGCCGGCGCATGCATCACGCCGGCCCAGTCGACGCGCCGGTTGGTGGCGGGGCTAGCGGCTAGCATCGGTGAATCGACAGGGCGGGCACGACCCTCTCGGAGCTCCCGTTGACTCTCGCTACTCGCCCGGACGTCGCGGCTTGCGCGGCCGGTTGGCGACAACGCGATCGTACAGCCCACGCGGAACGAGCCGGAGCGCGCGGCCCACCCAGCCCATCTGCCAGGGGACGACGTAGTAGCGCCGTCCTTGGTCGATGGCGCGCGCCATCTTTTCCGCTGCGACGTCGGCGCGCATGAGAAACGGCATGCGGTACGGATTGCCGGCGGTGAGCGGCGTCGCGATGAAGCCAGGGCAGATCGTGACGACTTCGACGCCGGACGCGCGCATTTCGATGCGCAGGCTTTCCAGATACGTGATCGCCGCGGACTTCGAGGCCGTATAGGCGCCCGCGCCGGGAAGCCCGCGAATGCCCGCGATGCTCGCAATGCCAACCAGCTTGCCGCGGCCCGCGGTCTGCATGGGTCCGACAAACGGCGTGAACGTTGCCACCATGCCGAAGACGTTCGTATCGAAGACCGCGCGAAACGCGGACAGATCCTCGGGATGCGACGTCAACGTGCCTCGCGACACGCCCGCACTCGCGACGACGACATCCGGCGCTCCAAAGCGCGCGATGAAATCGGCGGCCGCGCGGGCAAGTGTGTCCGCATCGCGAACGTCGCCGACATAGGTGGCGACGGTCGCGGGGGCGAGCGCTGCGGCCGTCCGGGCGAGCTCGGCTTCACGGCGCGCGTATAGACCCAGCGTGGCGCCGCCCGCCGCATAGACGGAAGCCAGGGCGGCACCGATGCCGCTCGTCGCTCCGGTCAGAAACACCTTCATGCGCGCGCCGTTGGCGTGATCGCCTCACGACGCGTCGTTCCATGAAGGCGCGCTCCCTCGTGGAGGCAGCGAACGCCCGGGAGCGTCGGAGTCGTTGCTACCCCTTCGGGCGTTCGGCTCGCGCTTTCACGATGAGCTCGTCGATCGCCGCGGGCAGTTGCGCATGCGATCCGACGCGATCGGACGCCGTGACGAACTTGCCGTCGATGACGACCGTCGGCACCGACTGGATGTTGAAGGTCTGCGCCTGCTGCTTCGCGCGGTTCATCTTGCCGGCGATGGTGAACGAGTTGTAGACGTCCTCGACCTTTTTGCGATCGAGGCCCTTGCTCGCGGCCCAGTCGAAGAATGTGTTGTCGTTCCACAGCGCCACGTTCTGCGCGTGGATGGCGCGGAAGACTTCCGGCGATATCTTCGCCTCGTCGCCCAGCGCTTCGAGCGTGTAGTAGATCTTGGCCAGGTTGACCCAGCGCTCCTGAAACATTACCGGAACGCGGCGAAACTGCACGTCCGCGGGCAGCTTGGACAGCCAGGCGTCGATGTGCGGCTCGAGCTCGGCACAGTGCGGGCAGCCGTAGGAGAAGAATTCGATCACCTCGATCTTCTTGCCGGTCTCCACCGGGACTGCGATCTTCATCCGCGCGTAGTTCTTGCCTTCGACCAGTTGCGCGGCGGCCGTGCCCGCGAAGGTCGCCAGGGCGGCGGCCAGCGTCAACGCGACGAATGCGCGGCGGCCGGTGACGACACGGGGCACTGCTGCAAGCTTCTCCATCTTCACTCCCAAAGGAAACCGGTAATCCGGCACAGTAACGGCTATGGAGCGGGAAGGGCTGACGCGAGTTCCGCGTGCCTCCGACAAACGGCGGTCAAAACTTGATCACCGCCGCCTCGAAGCCGCGCTTCCCGAGCTCGGTCTTGATGCGCTGCATCTCGTCCTGGTTGTCGTACGGGCCGAGGCGCACGCGGTAGCGCACGGCCTTGTCCGGCATCAACCCCTGCTGCACGTTAGCCTCCCAGCCAGAAAACGCGAGGCGCGCCTTCAGGTTCTCGGCGTCCGACTCGGTGGAGAAGGAACCCGCCTGCAGCCAATACCTTTCACCGGGCTTCGGCGCCTTCGCCTCCCGGTCGACGCTCGCCACCTTTTCCGGCGGCCGCTCGGCCGGCGGGTCCGCCGCCTTGACGGTGCCGCCCTTGGACTGCTCCACGACAGCGCGGTCCGGCTTTTCGGCCGCCTTGCGCTCGGGCTGCACCTTGGGCTCTTCGTTGCCGGGCAGGATCTTGTAGAAATCGAACCGCGGCTTTTCGGCGGCTTCGCTCTTGGCGGTTCGCGCGGGCTCCCCCTTCGCCGGCTCGCGTGCCGCGTTGGTGGTGGCCGCCGGAACGAACGCCGGATTGTTCTTCATGAGCCAGAACGCCACCGCCGCCGCCATGCCGAGGCCGATGATGACGCCGATGAAAATGCCGAGGAGCGTACTGCCGCGAACGCGCCCGCCGCGCGCGGACGATCCGTTGCGTGCGGTGCGGAGAGGAGAGGTTCGGCTCATGAAGGTCGGCGGCGTTTTCGCCCACTGCGGAATTCGTTACATCTGCTCGGGCGCTGCGATGCCGAGAACGGCCAAGCCGTTGCGGAGCACCTGACCGGCAGCGACGACCAGCGCGAGCCGCGCCCGCTTCAGCGTCTCGTCGTCGACCAGAAACCGCTCGGCATTATAGTAACTGTGGAATTCCTGCGCCAAATCTTTGAGATAGAACGTGACGAGATGCGGCGCCAAGTCACGCGCCGCCGTGGCGAGCTCGCCGGGAAAGTCGGCGATCCGGCGAAGCAGCGCAACTTCGTACGGACTCGTGAGGGGCGACAGATCGGCATCGGCCAGCGCTTGCGCCGCGCTCGCCATGGGAATGCCCGCCTGCCGCAGCACCGCCGCCACGCGCGCATGGGCGTACTGCACGTAGTAGACCGGATTCTCCTCCGATTGCGAGCGCGCGAGATCGATGTCGAATACGAACTCGGTGTCGGCCTTGCGGGAGACGAGGAAAAAGCGCACGGCGTCGCGACCTACTTCGTCGATCAGGTCGCGGATCGTCACGTAGCTGCCGGCGCGCTTGCTGATCTTCACTTCCTCGCCGCCGCGCATCACCGTCACCATCTTGTGCAGCACGTAGTCGGGATAGCCTTTCGGGATGCCGATACCGATCGCCTGCAGGCCCGCCCGTACCCGCGTGACCGTGCTGTGGTGATCGGAACCCTGCACGTTGATCGCCTTCACGAATCCACGCTCGAACTTGGTGACGTGATAGGCGACGTCGGGCACGAAGTACGTGTATCCGCCGTCCGACTTCCGCATCACGCGATCCTTGTCGTCGCCGTAGTCGGTCGTGCGAAGCCAGAGCGCACCGTCCTTCTCGTAGCTGCTACCGCCCGCGCCCAGCTTGGCCACGGTCGCGTCGACGCGGCCTTCGGTGTAAAGCGAGCTCTCGAGGTAATAGCGATCGAACTTCACGCCGAACGACTGCAGGTCGCGATCCTGCTCCTTGCGGAGTTCCGCGACGGCGTAGCGACGGATGCTTTCGATGTCGGAAAGGTCGTGGCCGACTTCGTCGAGATAGCGTTGGGCGAGCTCGCGGATGTAGTCGCCGCGATAGCCATCCTCGGGAAACGGCTCGTGCCGGCCGAGAATCTCGTGTGCGCGCGCCCGCACCGAAAGCGCGAGATTCTGGATCTGTGCACCGGCGTCGTTGTAGTAGAACTCCCGCATGACCGCGTAGCCCTGCCATTCGAGCAGCGTCGCAATCGCGTCGCCCAGCGCCGCCTGCCGTCCATGGCCGACGTGAAGCGGGCCGGTGGGATTCGCCGACACGAACTCGACCATGACGGGTTTGCCGTCATGGACGCGAGTCCGGCCGAACTGCTCGCGCTCGCTCAGGACGCGGCGGACGATCGCCTGCCGTTCGGCTGGTGCAAGACGGAAATTGAGGAAGCCGGGCCCCGCGGTTTCCACCAGCGCGACACCGAGGAGCGCTTCTGCCGCGGACTCGCGCAGCGTTTCAGCGAGTTGCCTGGGATTCTGCCGCGCCTTTTTCGCGAGATTGAGCGCGTCTGGCGTCGCGAAATCGCCGTGATCCGAATTGCGCGGGCGCTCGAGCGTCGGCTCGAAATCGGCGACCTCGGGCAACGCCTTTCGGATGGCGCCCTTCAGCGCCGCTTCGATCTTGTCCTTCGCATCGACCTGCATCGGCGTGTCGCGCCCTTGCCGCGTATTTCGAACGAGCGGCATTATAGCCGCCGGGCGTGGCTCGCCGGCTTCAGCGAGCCCGCAGCAGGCCGCGTAGTTGCGATTAGGAAAAGCTCGCCGGATCGACGTCCAGCGCCGCGCGGACGCGCCGCGACGGCATGGCGCCGAGCGCGGCGCGCCAGCGAGTCAGCATGCGATGGAGGTCCTGCCGGCGCGCCGACTGCACGACGAGCTGGCCGCGCTCGAGGCCCGCGCGGCGTGCAAGCAACGCTGGTACGGGCGCGAACACAGCGACGTCGGCTTCCGCATCGCGGGTCGCGGCCTCCGCTGCCGCGTGCGCCTGCTGGAGGTAGAGGTCCACGTCCGCGCGCAGGTGCGCTTCGGCCAGCAGCAACGCAACATGCGTCGACGGCGGAAGCCCTGCGGCCTCGCGCTCGGCGAGGAGGCTTTGTGCAAGGCTGTCATAGTCCTGTGTGACCAGAGCGCGGTAGACGGGATGCGCGGGAAAATCCGTCTGCACGACCACTTCCCCGGGCCATCCCGCGCGGCCGGCGCGGCCGGCGACCTGCATCAGCAGCGCGGCGACGCGCTCCGTGGCGCGGAAATCGGCGCTGTAGAGGGCGTTGTCGGCGCCGAGAACCCCCACCAGCGTGAGGCGCGGAAAATCGTGGCCCTTGGCGAGCATCTGCGTTCCGACGATCACGTCGATCGCCTGCTCGCCCACGCGCGTGCGCATGGCCGCGAAAGCACCTCGCGTGCGCATCGTGTCGCGATCGACCCGCGCGATTCGCGCATTTGGAAGCGACGCGGCCAGCGCCCGCTCGAGACGCTGCGTGCCGTACCCGTGAGGCAGCAGGTCGACGTTGCCGCAATCGGGGCACGCCGGCGGCAGCTTCGCCATGTGGCCGCAGTGATGGCATTGCATCGACGGGGGCTCGCGGTGCACGGTGAGCCGGACGCTGCAGCGCGGACACTCCGCCTGCCACGCGCACGCCGCACATTTGAGCGACGGCGCGAATCCGCGGCGGTTGACGAACACCAGCGCCTGCTCGCCCCGCCCGAGACAGCGCGCGAGCGCGTCCCATAGCGGTCCCGCGATGCCGTCCCGTGCCCGATCGTCCCGGCACGGAACGAGCGCGATCGAAGGCATCGCGGCGCGCGGATCGGCCCGGCGCGACAACACGATCCTGCGGTACCGACCGTCCCTCGCGTGCGCATACGATTCGAGCGACGGCGTCGCGGTGCCGAGCACGAGGGGAATGCTGCGATCGCGCGCCCTCCACACCGCCACGTCCCGCGCGTGGTAACGCACGCCATCCTGTTGCTTGTACGACGGGTCGTGCTCCTCGTCGACGACGACGAGGGCGAGCCGCGGCAGGGGCGTGAACACCGACAGCCGCGTGCCCAGCACGAGATCGGCAGCACCGGTCGCCGCGGCCCGCCAATGCGCGCGTCGCGCACCGTCGGCGAGTCCGCTGTGCAGTGCGACCGCGTGCGCGCGCGGCAGCGCGGCGCGAACGCGCGCTTCGAGCTGCGGGGTCAGGTTGATCTCCGGCACCAGCATCAGCACTTGTCCGCCGCGCGCAATCGCTTCCGCGGCGGCGGTGAGGTACACGTCCGTTTTGCCGCTTCCGGTGACGCCGTGCAGGAGACAGGGCGAGAACGCGCCAAGCGAGCCGACGATCGCATCGACCGCACTCTGCTGCTCGGCATTGCGCGGCAGCTCCTCCGCCGGCAACGACACGCCGCGAGGCGCTACGTAACCGTCATGGAACCATGCTCGAAGGGTGCGCCGCACGTGCGGCGAAAGCGCCTGCATTGCGGCGACGCTCAATCCCTCGGCCGGAGCGGATTCGAGCGCAGTGAGCAGGGCGAGGGCCGAGCGCGCACGGGTCACGCGCGAGGGCAATTCCGCGCGACCAAGCGAAGTGAGCGCGAGCGGCATCGGCGGCGCATGCGGGATGGCTTCGCGCGTACCCTGCGGTGGCAGGGCCAGCGCCACCGCGAGCCCGAGCGGCACCTGGTAGTAATCGGAGACGAACTGCGTCAGGGCCAGGATGTCGGGCGGCAGCGAAGGCAGTGCCACGACCTCGTCGAGCGGCTGCAGATCCGCGCGATCGATGTCGGTGTCGGATGCGACGTCGACGACCACGCCCACGAGCGGTCGCCGGGCGAGGCGCACGCGCACGATGGCACCGGCGGTGATCCGTGCGGCATCGGGAAACCAGTAGTCGAAGACCCGGTCGAGGGCGACCGGCAGCGCAATGCGCGCGATCGTCATCGCGACATTTCGATCACATGTGCATCGCAGTGGACGTCGCGCAACACATCCGAGCACGTGCGTTCCTCATCACGTCTTGCAGCAACGAACTGCAAGTCATTCATTTTTCGCAGTGGGTGAGTGGCGGTGCGCAAATGCTGTGGATAGTTTTGTGCGTAAGTCGCTTGACAAGAACGTGCCTTCGGCGATACCTGCAGCGCCAGGACTCTGCCTGTCTCGGCCGGGTACCGTTTTCTTGTTTTTTTTCAGAAACTTGTAAATCTATTTCCGCTGTGGCAACCCGCCGGATCGCGGCAGGCAGGTCTCTTTAGGACGTGTGCATAAGTGCCCACATTCTCGCGATCCCTGTATTTGTCAACCCCTCCGCCGTGAAATCGCGAATGCGGCGGCAGCTTCAGGTCGATGGAACGCGCTGCGACATTTCGCGCGAGACGCGATGGACGGTTTCCACGAGCGCAGCGACATTCTCGGGCGGCGTCGCGGGCACGATGCCGTGACCCAGATTGAAGACGTGGCCCGGTGCAGGTCCTGCGGCATGCACGATATCCGCTGCGGCGCGTGCGACCGTTTCGGGGTCGGTGAGAAGCACAAGCGGATCGAGGTTGCCCTGGATCGCGACACGGTCTCCGATCGCCGTGCGCGCGGCGCGCAGGTCTGCCGTCCAGTCGACGCCGATGCACGCCGCGCCAGAGGAGACCATGTCATCGAGCCACGCACCGCCCCCTTTCGTGAAGACGATCGACGGCACGTCTCGCGCATGCGGATCGCCCGCAAGCTCGGCGAGCACGAATCGCATCGAGGCCAGCGAAAATCGGCGCCAGTGGTCGGCGGACAGGAGTCCGCCCCAGGTGTCGAACAGCATGACCGCATCGACGCCGGCCGCGATCTGTTCACGCAGGTAAGCGGCGACTGCGCGTGCGTTCACGTCGATGAGTTGCGCCAGGAGGTCGGGTCGCGCGTAGGCCATGCGGCGCACTTGCGCGAAGTCGGTACCGCCGCGTCCCTCGATCATGTAGCACGCGAGCGTGAACGGACTGCCGGCGAAGCCGATCAGCGGCACCCGATCGACGAGTGCGCGCTTGATTTCCCGCACGGCGTCGAACACGTAGCGGAGACGCGCCATGTCCGGTACTTCGAGCGCGCCGATCGACGTTTCGGTTGCGGTCGTGCGGGCGAAGCGCGGACCCTCGCCTTCGGCGAACGAGAGGCCGAGCCCCATCGCGTCCGGAACGGTCAGGATGTCGGAAAAAAGGATCGCGGCGTCGAGGGGAAATCGCGCGAGCGGCTGCAGCGTGACTTCGGTCGCATACGCAGGCGAGGTGGCGAGCCCCATGAAGCTGCCCGCGCGAGCGCGCGTGGCGGCATATTCGGGCAGGTATCGTCCCGCCTGCCGCATCAGCCAGATCGGCGTGCACGGCGTCGGCTCGCGCCTCAGCGCACGCAGTAGAAGGTCGTTCTGCAATATTCGATCGCGTTGCGCGCGCAGCGCGGCGCGCTCAGGCCGCGAGCACGCGACCCGTCAGCCGCTCGAGGATGGACAGCGGCGACAGCTCGGGCTGGTAGAGAGCGGACAGCGGCAGATGAATGGTCTGCTCGAGCATGTACTGGCCGCCGCGCGCAGCGTGCATCACCTGGTCCGAGAAGCAGATCCACGTCGTGCCGGGCGCAAAGCGGACCTCCTTCTGCGGACAGTCGCGCTGGTAATCGAGGTCCGCTTTCGCGCGATCGTGCAGGCCGAGCATCAGGTGATCGTACTCGCTTCGCATCGTCCGGGTGACATGCAGCGCGCGCAGGATCGCCGCCTCTCCCGGACGCATCGGCCGGATCTTCGGCAGGAACCGCGACGCCATCACCTCGAAGCGCTCGCCCACCCGCCAGATGCGGTCTTCGCCGCGCGGATTCACGTTCGAGAAGACGCGAAGTATCCGCTCGCCGTGATTGGGCCGCGACGGAAACGCGTCGATGTGCAGGCGCGAGTCGTCCTTGCGCCAGGAAACGTCGCGGCCGGTCGCCGGCTGCGGGCGGTAGCTCGTGCGCGCGGTCCTGAGAAACGGCGCGTAGCGGGGAAACATCGCGGCGATCAGGCCGCTGGCCGACGACGCGAACCGGCTCACCATCCCCGCAAGCGCGGCAAGCTCGTCCGCGGTGCCGCGCGCGCCCTTGATCGTCGAGCCGTCGAGGCTGATGTTCTTGGCGCGCCCATCGGACCATCGCGGGTCGAGGAACCGCTCTTCCGATTCCAGGAGCGCGAACTGAAGCCGCGGAAGGGTCAGCACGCCGCCCGCCTCGATCTCGCGCGCCAACCTTTCGGTGCGCGTGCGCGAGAGGGCGGGACTCCAGCTCGCGAAGTCGAGCGTCGCGATCGGTGTCATCGGCGGAGTTGGGAAAGCGGGACGCGCAGGAAGCCCGAGGGCTCCTAGTGTCCTGTCCCGCAAATACGCTCGCAAGTTCGCGGCGAAATTTGCCGCCATGCTTCGTTGCTCGGCCTCACCGTACCACTCGGTACGGTTGCGGCCTCGCGCCTTGCCTGACGACAAATTTCATCCGCTCCTTTTGCTGCGGTATTTGCGGGACAGGACACTAGCGTGGAAGCGCCGAGCTGCCCATCAGGAACTCGTCAATCGATCGGGCGCATTGCCGCCCTTCGCGGATCGCCCATACGACGAGCGACTGGCCGCGCCGCACGTCGCCGGCGGCGAAGACTTTCGGCACGGACGTGCGGTAGTCCTCGGTGTCGGCCTTCACGTTCGAGCGCGCGTCGAACTCGACGCCGAACTGTTCCAGGAGCCCGCTCGCGACCGGACCGGTGAATCCCATCGCGAAGAGCACGAGGTCGGCGGGGATCACGAACTCGCTTCCCGGGAGCTCGACCATTTTCATCGCGCCGCTCGCATCCTTCTTCCATTCCACGCGAACTGCGATGATCTTTTCGACCCGGCCGTTGGCACCTTCGAAGCGCTTGGTCGCGACCGACCAGTCGCGCTCGACACCCTCCTCGTGCGAGGACGACGTGCGGAGCTTGATCGGCCAATACGGCCAGACGAGGGGCTTGTTCTCGGTTTCCGGGGGCTGCGCGAGGAGCTCGAACTGCGTCACGGACGCGGCGCCCTGGCGGTTCGAAGTCCCGACGCAATCGGAGCCGGTATCGCCGCCACCGATCACGACCACGTGCTTGCCGGTCGCGGTGATCTGGCCAGGCACGCGCTCGCCCGCGACGACGTGATTCTGCTGCGGCAGAAATTCCATCGCGAAATGGATGCCCTTCAACTCGCGCCCCGGGACAGGCAGGTCGCGCGCGGCTTCCGCGCCGCCGGTGAGCGCGATCGCGTCGAACTCCGCCAGGAGGCTCGCCGCGTGGACGTCGACGCCGACATTGACGCTCGGCTCGAACACGACGCCTTCCTCGGCCATCTGCGCCATGCGGCGGTCGATCAGGTGCTTTTCCATCTTGAAATCGGGGATGCCGTAACGCAGGAGGCCGCCGATGCGATCGGCCTTTTCGTAGAGGACGACATCGTGGCCCGCCCGCGCGAGCTGTTGTGCGCACGCCATGCCGGCAGGGCCCGAGCCCACCACGGCGATGCGCTTGCCGGACTTGGTCGCCGGCACCTGCGGCACGACCCAGCCCTCATCCCACCCCTTGTCGATCAGGAAATGCTCGATCGACTTGATGCCGACCGGATCGTTGTTGATGTTGAGCGTGCAGGCGGCCTCGCATGGCGCGGGGCAAACGCGTCCCGTGAACTCGGGAAAGTTGTTCGTCGAATGCAGGACCTCGAGGGCCTCCCGCCACTGCTGCCGGTAAGTGAGATCGTTCCAGTCGGGAATGATGTTGTTGACCGGACACCCGGTCTGGCAGAACGGGATGCCGCAATCCATGCATCGCGCACCCTGTGTCGAGGCGTCGTCGTCGGCCAGCGCAAGCGTGAACTCGCGATAGTGCCGCACGCGAAGCGGCGCCGGCTCGGCGGCCTCCTGGATGCGCTGCAGTTCGAGAAATCCCGTTACTTTGCCCATGTGTGTACCGTAGCGCGTTCCCGCGTTTCGCTGTCCATCGATGATCGCCTGATCGGACGTCCGTTACCAAAATGCAGGGCGTCCACCATCGCGCAGGAACATCTGCGCAATTTCGCAGTTCTGCCGTCCGGATGCAACGGCTAAGCGGCGTCAGGCCGCCGCGCGCTCCTTCCGTGCCGCGGCGGCGCTGCCCGAGCGCGCCTTGGCATGCATCTCCGTCAGGGCACGCCGGTATTCGTGCGGAAACACCTTCACGAATTTCGCCCGCGCGGTCTCCCAATGATCGAGAAGCGAGAGCGCGAGGGTCGAGCCGGTGTACTGCAGGTGCCGCTCGATCTGCCCGCGGACGATCACTTCGTCGCACGTGTCGAGGTGCATGAGCCGTCCCTTGTCGGCCGCGGTGAGCTCGTCTTCAGCGGCCACCTGCATCGCTTCGGGCAGGAGCGGCTCGAGCATGACCATCGACGGGTTGCAGCGCGTGACGAACGTGCCGTCGGGATCGTAGACGTAAGCGACGCCGCCGCTCATGCCTGCCGCGAAGTTGCGGCCGGTCGGTCCCAGCACGACGACGGTGCCGCCGGTCATGTATTCGCAGCCGTGATCGCCGGTGCCTTCCACGACGGCGGAGGCCCCGGAGTTGCGCACGCAGAAGCGCTCGCCGGCCACGCCGCGGAAATACGCCTCGCCTTCGATCGCGCCGTACATCACCGTGTTGCCGATGAGGATGTTCTCCTCTGGCTTGGCCGGGCACGTCGGATCGGGATACACGACGATGCGTCCGCCCGACAGCCCCTTGCCGACGTAGTCGTTCGTCGCGCCCTGCAGCTCGAACGTCAGCCCGCGCGCGAGAAACGCGCCGAAACTCTGTCCGGCGATGCCGTTGAAGGCAACGTGGATCGTGTCGGCAGGAAGGCCCTCGTGGCCGTATTTGCGCGCAATGGTGCCCGAGAGCATCGCGCCGACGGACCGATGCGCATTGCGAATCTTGAACTCGAGGCGTACCCGCTCGCCCTTCTCGATCGCCTTCGACGCCTTCGCGATGAGCTCGTGATCGAGTGCGCGGGCAAGGCCGTGGTCCTGGTCTTCACAGCGGTAGCGCGCGACGTCGGCCGGCATCCTGGGCTGGTAGAACACGCGCGTGAAGTCGAGCCCGCGCGCCTTCCAGTGCTCGATCCCCTTCTTCATGTCGAGCAGGTCCGAGCGGCCGATCATCTCCGTGATCGTCCGGAATCCCAGCTGCGCCATCAATTCGCGCACTTCCTCGGCGACGAAGAAGAAATAGTTGACGACGTGCTCGGGCGATGCAGCGAACCGCTTGCGCAGCTCGGGGTCCTGCGTGGCCACGCCGACCGGGCAGGTGTTGAGATGGCACTTGCGCATCATGATGCAGCCTTCGACCACCAGCGGCGCGGTCGCGAAGCCGAACTCGTCCGCGCCGAGCATCGCGCCGATCACGACGTCGCGACCCGTCTTCATCTGCCCGTCGACCTGCACCGTGATCCGCCCGCGAAGTCGATTCAGCACGAGCGTCTGCTGCGTTTCGGCCAGCCCGAGCTCCCAGGGCGTGCCGGCGTGCTTGATCGACGATTCGGGCGACGCGCCCGTGCCGCCATCGTGCCCCGCGATCGTCACGTGGTCGGCCTTCGCTTTCGCAACGCCGGCGGCGACCGTGCCCACGCCCACTTCGGAGACGAGCTTCACCGAGATCGACGCGCGCGGATTGGCGTTCTTGAGGTCGTGGATCAGCTGCGCCAGGTCCTCGATCGAATAGATGTCGTGATGCGGCGGCGGCGAGATGAGTCCCACGCCGGGCACCGAATAGCGCAGCATCGCGATGTACTCGGATACCTTGTGCCCGGGGAGCTGCCCGCCCTCGCCGGGCTTCGCGCCCTGAGCCATCTTGATCTGCAGCTGGTCGGCGGACGCGAGATATTCGGCCGTCACGCCGAAGCGCGCGGAAGCGACCTGCTTGATCTTCGAGCGCAGGCTGTCGCCCGCCTTGAGCGGCGGCATCTCCGCGAGCACGCGGTCGTTTCCGATCACGCTGCCGAGCGTGTCGCCGTCCTTGACCGTGCTCTTGCCCGCGCGCATTTCGGCGCGGTAGCGAAGCGCATCTTCACCGCCTTCGCCGGTGTTCGACTTGCCGCCGATGCGGTTCATCGCGATCGCCAGCGTGGTGTGCGCCTCGGTCGAGATGGAGCCGAGGCTCATCGCACCGGTCGCGAAGCGCTTGACGATCTCCTTGGCGGGCTCGACCTCATCGAGCGGTACCGGCGTGCGATCGCCGGTCCTGAATTCGAACAATCCGCGGAGGGTCTTCAGCTTGCGGCCTTGCTCGTTGATCAGCGCCGCGTACTCGCGATAGGTGGAATGCGACTTCGCGCGGGACGCGTGCTGGAGCTTGGCGATGACGTCCGGCGTCCACATGTGTTCCTCGCCGCGCACGCGATACGCGTACTCTCCGCCGGCGTCGAGCGCATTGCGGAGCAGCGGATCGTCGCCGAATGCCTGCGCATGCAGGCGCGCAGCCTCTTCCGCCACCTCGAAGAGCCCGATGCCCTCGATGTTGCTCGCCGTGCCGGTGAAATAGCGGTCGACGAACGCCTTCTGGAGGCCCACGGCCTCGAAGATCTGCGCGCCGCAATACGATTGGTACGTCGAGATGCCCATCTTGGACATCACCTTGTACAGGCCCTTGCAGATAGCCTTGATGAATCGCTTCTGCGATTCCTTGGGATCGATCTCCGGAATCGATTTGTGCAACTCGGCCAGCGTTTCGAGCGCGAGATACGGATGGACCGCCTCGGCACCGTAGCCCGCCAGCAGTGCGAAGTGATGGACCTCGCGCGCGGATCCGGTCTCGACAACGAGTCCGACGGAGGTGCGCAGGCCCTGTCTCACCAGGTGCTCGTGCACCGCGCCCGTCGCAAGCAGCGCGGGAATGGGCAGGAGATCCGCCGACACGCTGCGATCCGACAGGATGAGGATGTTGAATCCCTGGTGTATCGCATCCTCGGCGTGCGCGGCGAGGCTCGCGAGCGCCGCCTCCATGCCGTCTGCGCCCCACTCGGATGGATAGCAGATGTCGAGCTCGATCGAGCGGAACTCGCCGCCGGAGAAAAGCTCCGCGTGGCGGAGCTTCTCCATGTTTTCGGGCGTGAGGATCGGCTGTTGCACCTCGAGGCGCATCGGCGGCTCGTCGTCGCCGCCGTCGACCGCCAGCAGGTTCGGGCGCGGCCCGATGAACGACACGAGCGACATCACGAGCTCTTCGCGGATCGGATCGATCGGCGGGTTCGTTACCTGCGCGAAGAGCTGCTTGAAGTAGTTGTAGAAGACCTTCGACCGGTTCGACAGGACCGGAAGTGCCGAGTCGTTCCCCATGGAACCCGTGGCTTCCTCGGCGTTCTTGGCCATCGGCGTCAGGATGACCTTCAGGTCTTCCTGTGAGTAGCCGAACGCCTGCTGGCGATCGAGCAGCGCTACTTCCGAGGGTGCCGGCGGCGCGGGCTCCGGCATTTCCTCGAGCGAAAGCCGGCAGCGCGAGATCCACTCGCGGTAGGGCTTTTGCGTGGCCAGCGTGCGCTTCAGCTCGTCGTCGTCGACGATGCGCCCTTCCTCGAGATCGACCAGCAGCATCCGGCCGGGCTGCAGGCGCCACTTGCGGATGATCTTGTCCTCGGGAATGTCGAGCACGCCGACTTCGGACCCCATCACGATGAAGTCGTCGCTGGTCACGACGTAGCGGGCCGGCCGAAGTCCGTTGCGGTCGAGCGTGGCGCCGATCTGCCGACCGTCGGTGAAGGCCATTGCCGCGGGACCGTCCCATGGCTCCATGAGCGCGGCATGGTATTCGTAGAACGCGCGCCGGTCCGGGTCCATCTGCGGATTGCCGGCCCACGCCTCGGGAATCATCATCATCATGGCGTGCGCGAGCGGATAGCCGCCCATCGTGAGCAGCTCGAGCGCGTTGTCGAAGGACGCCGAATCCGACTGCCCTTCGTAGATCAGCGGCCACAGCTTCGACAGGTCGTCGCCGAGAACGTCCGACGCGATCGCGCCTTCGCGTGCCCGCATCCAGTTGAAGTTGCCGCGAAGCGTGTTGATCTCGCCGTTGTGGCAGACGAAGCGGAACGGATGCGCGAGATCCCACGTCGGAAACGTGTTGGTGGAAAAACGCTGGTGCACCATCGCGAGCGCGGACACCATCGATTCGTCGTGCAGATCGGCGTAGTACTCGCCGACCTGGTGCGCGAGGAGCATGCCCTTGTAGACGATCGTGCGCGTCGACAGCGACGGCACGTAGAACTCCTTGCCGTGGCGCAGATCCAGCGCCTGCACCGCGTGTCCCGCACGCTTGCGGATGATGTAGAGCTTGCGCTCGAGGGCATCCTGGTCCATGTCGCGCGTGCCGCGCGCCACGAACACCTGACGGATGATCGGCTCGACCTCCTTCGTGCGCGCGGACAGGCCGGCATTGTTGGTCGGCACGTCGCGCCATCCGAGCACGACCTGCCCTTCGGCCAGGACGGCACGCTCGATTTCCTGCTCGCAGGCCATGCGTGAAGCCGGCTCGCGCGGAAGGAAGACCATACCGACGCCGTATTGCCCGATCGCGGGCAATGTGATCCCGAGCTTGCCGCAGGCACGCCGGAAGAACGCATCCGGCAACTGCAGCAGGATGCCCGCGCCGTCGCCTTGCAGCGGATCGGCGCCCGTCGCGCCGCGATGGGTGAGATTGACGAGGATTTTCAGGCCCTGGTCGATTATGGCGTGACTCTTGCGTCCCTTGATGTGAGCGATGAAGCCCAGGCCGCAGGCGTCGTGCTCGTGTGCGGGGTCATAGAGTCCTTGGGCCGATGGCGGCCACTCGGACGGGGATTCGGTGGGGGAAGAACGTCGTTCCACGCTGACCTCGCACGCGCTGATGGACGGACCCGATCGTGCTTTGAGTACGCGATCGGAATCGGTTTCGCCGTATGAGGGCGAAACCCTTTAATCGTACGCGCGATGCCGCATTGCTGCAATGCGGCATGAGCGTCGGAACACACGGCGAGCCGGGTGCCGGTACAACAGCGGAAGGCAGCCGCCGGCATCGGCTCCGCAGAAAAACTTGCAACGCGCCAGAACTTAGGCTTTAATCTGAACAAAGTCGGCTAGATGCTTGTTGCAGCATCCAAAACAGCTTTTGCCGACCCCCGATTTAGGACCCCATTATCAGGGAACGAACATGTTGAAAAACCCTTTGACCGCCTGGCTGCGTCCGGTGCTCACCCTTCTCGCACTGGCAGGCGTTCTCGCCCTGACGGCCTGTGGCGGAGGCAACGGCGCTCCCAATAATCAGTTCGACCGGCCGACCGCGGTCGCCGTTACCCCCAGCTCGGGGACCACGGCCCCGCATAGCCCGTTCACGTTCACGGTGACGGGCGGTTCCTCGCCCTACTTCCTCTTTTCCAGCGATCCGGGGATCGCTTCCGTACCCGCCTCGATCGCCGGCAATACCTTTACGGTGACGCCGGGCGACGTCAGTGTGGCGACCGGGGTCACGATCACCGTCCGGGACTCGAACGGCACGTCGACCACCGCGCTCCTGAATGTATCGGCGACGAAGACGCTGGTGGTCCTGCCGGCAACGGCCGATGTCTTCTCCGGGGTGCCGGCGACGCTGTCCATCACCGGCGGGAGCCCGCCGTATACCGCGGTTTCGAGCAACGCCTCCGTGCTGCCGGTGCCGTCGACGGTCTCGACCACCGTTCCGCTCCTGGCCGCGAACGTGACCGCTGCCACGCCCGTGGTCGTCACGATCCAGGATTCCACGGGACAGACCGCCAGCGCGACGCTCAGCGTCAAGCCGTCGGTCCTGCTGCCGGCCTCGATCACCATTACCGGCAATCCCAACTGCTCGGCGTCGGGCGCGCAGCTATGTTCGGGGCAGGATGGGTCGGCCACTGTAACCGTGACGGGCGGAACAGGCGCTTCGGTGGCAGGGCGCCAGATCAAGTTCGACGTCGTGGTTGGCACCTATTCGCTGGTCGCCACGAACTCCGCCGTGCCAGCACAGTCCGTGACCGTCCTCACCGATCAGAACGGCCTCGCAGCGGTCACGATTCGCGTCCCCGTCACGGCCGTGACGCAGTACGCGACGATTCGTGCCACCGACGTCACGAGCGGCAGCAGTGTCGTCGGCCAGTTCACGATCGCGCAGTTCGTGAACGGCAATTCCGTTCTCTCGGTGATTCCCACGGGAACGACCACGTTCACGGGTCCGGACAAGACCAAATGCGCGTCGGGTGGCGTTGCGTCGTTCTACGTCTTCGGCGGAACGCCGCCCTACACGGTCCAGACGAACTTCCCGACCGCCATTACCTTGACGGGTTCGCCGGTGGCGACGAGCGGAGGCGCCTTTTCCGTCTCGCCGAACGGGACCTGCTTCACGGGCCTCACCTTCGCGATCACCGATGCCGCGGGGCGCACGCTGCTCACACCGCCAACTGTGGACAACGTTCTGGGAACCTTGGACGCCCCGGCGCAACCCATTCTTCTCACGCCCTCCAGTATCGGGCCAGTAGCTTGCAATGCAGGTGCACAGATCGGGCAGATCATCGCAACGGGCGGCACCGGAACCTACACGGTCGGCGTCGTCTCCGCCGGCGGCACCGGTACCCCGATCGTCGCGACGGCTGCGGCGGGTCTGATCACGGTAACGGGTGGGGCCGGAGGCGCGGCGCATGGCGACTGGACCATCAACGTAAGTTCCGGGTCATTGCAGACGGCCACGGTTCATTGCACGTGAGATAGCAAACACTTCAAGGACGACTGAAAACGGCGCCCGCGGGCGCCGTTTTTTTCGCCGCCGCTTCTCGATTCATGCGGCCAGTGCGATCTCCAGGTCCTCCGGTTCGACGTCCGCCCTGATCACAGCGTGGCCCAGGCGCTCGAGCAGGATCAGGCGCAACACGCCTCCCGCGACTTTCTTGTCACGACCCATCAGTTCGAGCCAACGCGCGTGCGCTATCGACGGGGGCACCGTCGGCAGACCGCAACGCGCGACGAGGTCTGCCACGCGGTGAGCGTCCGACGCTGGCAGTCCGCATACGCGCTCCGAAAGACGCGACGCGATGAGCATGCCCGCGCCGATGGCCTCGCCGTGCAGCCACTGCCCATAACCCTGTGCGGCCTCGATCGCGTGCCCGAACGTGTGCCCGAAATTGAGAAGCGCACGCTCGCCCGCTTCGCGCTCGTCGGCGCCGATGATCTCTGCCTTGATGCGGCAGCTCTCCGTGATCGCGTGCGTCAGCGCCTCGGCATCGCCGGCCTGCAGTCGCTCGGCATTGCTTTCGAGCCACGCGAAGAATCCGGCGTCACGGATGGCGCCGTACTTGATGACCTCGGCCAGCCCCGCCGTGCGCTCGCGCGCGGGCAGCGTGCGCAGGCAATCGACGTCGATCAGCACTGCACTCGGCTGCCAGAATGCGCCGATCATGTTCTTGCCGAGCGGATGGTTGATGCCCGTCTTGCCACCCACCGACGAATCCACCTGCGCCAGCAGCGTGGTGGGTATCTGGACGAACGGCATGCCGCGCTGGTAGATCGCTGCCGCAAATCCGGCGAGATCGCCGACAACGCCGCCGCCGAGGGCGATCAGCGGTGTCGAGCGCTCGGCACGAAGCTCGAGTAGCCGTGTGACGATGTCCTGCAGGGTGGGCCACGCCTTGTGCGCCTCGCCGTCCGGCACGAGCACGCTGTCGACGGCGATGCCCCGCGTATTCAGCGCGGCGCGCAGCGGCGACAGGTAGTGGCCGGCGACCGTGGCGTTGGTGACCACGATGGCGCGGCGCTTCACCACACGTTCGAGAAGCTCGCCGGCGCGTGCGATGACACCCGACCCGATGTGGATCGGATAGCTGCGCGCGCCGAGCTCGACGGCAAGCGTGCGCATCTTCGACTGATCGCCGGAAACCATCACACCTTCATGTCGCCGGTCTCGAGCGCGCGGACGAAGCGCACGATCGCTTCGCGATCGGAGGGAATGACGTGGTCAGCCACCTCCCGGTAAAGGCAGTCGCGCTGCGCGAACAGCTGGACCAGGCGCTCGCGTGGGTCCGGCGCCTGCAGCATCGGCCGGTGACGACTGTTCCGCACGCGATCCCACAGGACCTCCGGCTCGGCGAACAGATAGACCACCGTTCCGTGCTCCTTCAACAGCGCCCGGTTCGCGTCGCGCACGACCGCACCGCCACCCGTGGCGAGCACGATATCGGTCATCGCCGTCAGATCGCGGATGACCGCTTCCTCGCGATCGCGAAACCCGCTCTCGCCTTCGATCTCGAAGATGGTGGGAATGGCCACGCCCAGCCGGCGCTCGAGCTCGTGGTCCGCGTCGATGAAGCGCTTTGCCAGCCGCCGCGCGAGCTGGCGCCCGAGCGTCGATTTGCCGGCGCCCATGAGCCCGACCAGGAAGAGATTGCCTCGGTGGAGTGACACCGCACTATTGTAGTGGATCGGGCGCGCGCGACGGGTGTGCAGGATCCGGGCATCGCAGGGCAATGCCTGATTTCGGCAGGCGTTGTTGCGTTGGGCGGTGGTCAGTCATTCCTTGCGGAAGCGGGAATGCACCTGCGGGCTGCAATCAGCGCGCGGGCGCTTCACATCCGTTCGTCATTCCCGCGAAAGCGGGAATCCATGTTTACGGAAACCGGAGAATGGATCCCCGCTTTCGCGGGGATGACGTGCGGGCCGCCTTGCGAACACCGTTCGAACCAAACATGGATCCCCGCTTTCGCGGGGATGACCTGCGGGCCGCTTTGCGAACACCGTCCGAACCAAACATGGATCCCCGCTTTCGCGGGGATGACCTGCGGGCCGCTTTGCGGCCCTCAGGTCACTTAACCGCGGTGATGGATTCGCGGACGATGCGCGGCGTGAGGAAGATCAGGAGCTCGGTCTTCTGGCTCGACCGGGTTGTCTGCTTGAACAGGTATCCGGCGATCGGCAGGTCGCCCAGGAAGGGGACCTTGTTGACGTCGCTGCGGATCACTTCTTCGTAGATGCCACCGATCACCGCCGTATCGCCGTTGTTGACGGCGATCTGCGTGATGACGTTCTTGGTGTCGATCGAGGGCACCTGGAAGCCTCCGCCCAGGTTCACGAACTGCCCCACGGTGTCCTTGCGGATTTCGACGTTCATGATGATCTTGTTGTCGGGCGTGATCTGCGGCGTCACTTCCAGACGCAACACGGCCTTCTTGAACGTCACGGTAGCGGGCGAGTTCGCCGAACCCGGCGTGACGTACGGGATGTCCGTGCCCTGTTCGATCGCCGCCTTCTGGTTGTCTGCGGTGATCACGCGCGGGCTCGACACCACCTTCCCGCGGTTGTCGGCTTCCAGCGCGGACAGCTCGAGGTTGATCAGATTGCCGCTGCCGAGGTTGATCAGCGTCAGCGCGAGCTGGCCTGCGGGATTCGCGACCGGAAGGTTCACGTTCAACTGCGGCGAATCCGAATAGCCCGCGGACGCGATGCCGGACGCCAGTTCATACGGCGTCTGCGTGCGCGTGTCGCGGGTCAGCGTGTCGCCGTTGAGACTCACTACCGGCTGCGTCGACAGACTGCCGCCCTGACCGAGGGCATAGCGCCTGTTCAGCAGCGTCGCGCCGGTCTGCGCGCCGAAGCGCACGCCAAGCTGGCGGCTGAATGTGTCGTCGGCGATCACGATCCGGGCCTCGATCAGCACCTGCTTCACTGCCGTGTCGAGCTGACGGATGATGCGGCGCACTTCTTCCAGCCGTGACGCCGTGTCCTGCACGAACAGGATGTTGGTGCGCGGATCGACGAACGCGACGCCGCGATTCGACAGGATCGAGCCGCCGCCGCCTGTGGTCGCGGTCTGTCCGGCTCCGGCCCCGAACTGCTGCTGCCGGTTCGAGGAGAGAATCTTCTCGAAGTCCGTTGCCTTCATGTAGTTCAGCTGGAACGTTTCCATCAAGAGCGGCTCGAGCTGGCCGATCTGGATCTGGTTTTCCAGCTGCTGCTTCTCCCGCAGTGCAAGCTCTTCGCGCGGCGCGATCAGAACGATGTTGCCGTTCTTGCGCATGTCGAGGCCCTTGGTCTGCAGGATGATGTCGAGCGCCTGATCCCAGGGAACGTCCTTCAGGCGCAGCGTGAGGCTGCCCTGCACCGTGTCGCTGGTGATGATGTTGAGGCCGGTGAAGTCGGCGATCACCTGCAGGACGGCGCGCACGTCGATGGCCTGGAAGTTGAGCGACAGCTTCTCGCCCTTGTAGCCGCCGCGCGTGCCCTGCGTCAGCTTGTTCGGGTCTTCCTGGATCGGCTTGATCTCGATGATGAAGCGGTTGTCGGTCTGATACGCGGAGTGCTCCCACAGTCCCTTCGGCTCGATCACCATCCGCGCGTTGGCACCCTGCGCCAGAGCATCGATCGAAACGACCGGCGTATTGAAATCACCGACGTCCATCCGCCGCTCGAGGTTGCGCGGCAGCGACGTCTTGAGGAAATCGACGATGAGCGAGCGCCCCTGCTGCCGGATGTCGATGCCGGTGCTGTTGTCGGAAAGGTCGACGATGATGCGGCCTTCGCCGTTGCTGCCGCGGCGGAAGTCGATGTCGCGAAGCGCATGCGTGACGTCGCCCGGGCGCGCCTCGGCGAACCGCTGCACGGGGGTTTGGTCGCCCGCGGCCGAACCGGTGCCGGTATCGGCGAGCGTGACCAGCACGTCACGCCCTTCCACGCGCGTCTCGAACGTCTGCGGGCCATTGAGATTGAACACCACGCGCGTGCGGTTGCCCGCCTGCACGAAGTTCATGCTGCGAAGCGCGGGGCCGTCGACGGCCCGCTGGTTGTTCGTGAGCGAGCTCGACGTGTCGAGAAAGTCCAGTGCGATGCGCGGCGGGTTGGCGATTGAAAACCCTGCCGGCGGATTGGCCGGAGGCGCCTTGAGCGTGAACTTGACCACGGTGCGCCCGGAGGCTCCCCGCGTCACGCTCACCTGCTCGATCGCGTTAGTCGCCTGCGCCAAAGCCTGGGCGGACAATGCAAGTCCGGCAAGCACGGCCATGGCCGCCAACCACCCGCGGCGCGCGGCCTGAACCGTACGCCGACCGTCGAATAACCCGATCATTTTTTGCTCCCTTGTGCGCTTTTATCCGCGCCCTGCAAATTCAGCGTGCTCGTGCGCTCTGTCCAGTCGCCGGAGCTGTCCTGAACGAGCTCCTTGAGCTTGATTTCCGCGTCGTCGATACCGGTGACCACCCCGAAGTTCTGTCCCAGGTAGTTGCCCGCCCGCACCTGGTAGACGTCTTTTTCGGGCGTGCGCACCAATGCGTAGATGCCCTTGTTCCGCTCCAGCGTGCCGACCATCGACAGCGACTCGAGCGGGTAGGCTTCGAGAGGCTCGCGGCGGCGCGCCAGGTCGGGAGCGAGGCGGCTGTCGCCTTTCGCGGGCTCGATCTTGCGCGGCTTGAATGGATCGGGGAGGTCGTAGGCGTTGTAGGTGAACGGCTCGTACGGCTTGATCTGCGGCAGCGGCTCCGTCCGGCCCTTGGAATTCTTGCCCTGCTCCGCCATCCAGTTGCGAAGGTCCTGATGGCTGTCGCCACCGCAGCCCCAGAGGAGCGCGGGTGCGAGCAGCAATGCGAATGCGTGGCGAGCTTTCATTTGCCCGCCTTGTTCTTCGCGTTGGCGGCTGCGCGCTGCTTCGCCACTTCTTCCTCGTCCAGGTAGCGGAACGTCTTGGCGACGGCATCCAGCGACAGCACGCCGTTGTTGTTGGCGATGGCGACGTCGTTGAGCGTCACGATGCGCGGCAGTTGCGCGACATCGCTCGCGAAGGCGCCCATGTCGTGGTAGTTGCCCGTGATACGGATGCTGATCGGCAGCTCGGCGTAGAAGTCCGCCATCTTTTCCGTCGAGGCCGGGCGGAAGAGCTCGAATTGCAGCCCGCGACCCAGACCCGCCTGGTTGATGTCGGTAAGGAGCGCGTCGATCTCGGCGCGGTTCGGCAGTTGCTTCACCAGGGCGCCAAACGACTGCTCCACTTCCTTCAGCTGCTGGACGTAGAGCTCGAAGTTGATCGCCTTGACCTTCTTCTGCGTGTACTGGTCGCGAAGCTTCAGCTCCTCCTGCTGGACGTTGCCGAGCGTCTCGTACTGGTCCTTCCAGTCGAAGAAGGCACCGGCGGCCACGATGAGCAGCACCAGGATCAGCAGCATCACCACCTTGACCGAAATCGGCCAGGTGCCGGCTTCGCGGAAGTTCAGCCGGCGGATGTCGTCGAGAGTCATGCGCCACCGCCTTTCCCTGCAGGTGCCTTCGGCGGTGCTTCTTTCGGCGCGTCGACCTGCGCGGCCCGCTTGACCTGGAGGTTCAGGGTGAATTCGGAGAGTTTCTGTGTCGGAGCGCCGGGCGCCGGGACGAGCTTGATTTCAACCAGCTCGGGCTGGCCGACCCAAGGCGACGATTCGATGTTGCGCATCAGGGTCGACACCCGCGAGTTCGACTGCGCGTAGCCGACGAGGGTGACCTTCGAGCCCACCTGCTTGATCGTACGAAGATAGACACCATCGGGGAGCTGGCGAACCAGCTGATCCAGGAGGTGGACGGCTTCGCTCCGGTTGGCCTGCAGCGTTTCGACGACCTGCTTGCGCGAGAGAACCGCCTGGATCTGCTCGCGCAGCCGGTCGATCTCCTTGATCTGGAGATCGAGCTTGGCGATCTCGGTCTTGAGGAGCGTATTGCGGCTTTGCTGTTCCTCGATGCGCGAGGACAGGATCACATGGCCCAGGCCGACAATCGCCAGCCCGAGCACCGTCAACGAGACGGCGAGCGAAACGAACTGCCGTTGGCGCGCCTGCCGTTTCTGCTCGCGGTGCGGCAGCAGGTTGATCCGGACGATGTTCATACGGCGACCTCGTGCGGTTCGATTGCGGAAGCGATGCGCGCCGCGCTCATTCGAAACTCCTCATGGCGAGGCCGGTGGCGATCATCAGCATTGGGGCGTCCTGCGCCAGTTGCCGCGACCGGATCCGCTCGGAGGTCTGCATGCTGGAAAAGGGGTTGGCGACGATCGTGCCGACGCCGGCACGCTTCGCGATGAGCTCGTCCAGCCCCGGCAAGAGGGCACAGCCGCCTGCCAGTACGATCTGATCGACCTGGTTGTAGGACGTCGATGTGAAGAAGAACTGCAGGGCGCGCGTGATTTCGAGCGCCAGCGTTTCCATGAACGGTTGCAGGACGTCGTTGTCGTAGTTTTCGGGCAAGCCCTGGTTCTTCTTGGCCGATTCGGCCTCGTCCGCGGACAGGTTGAAGGCCCGCTGGATATCCTGGGTGAGCTGGTTGCCCCCGAATGCCTGGTCGCGGGAGAAGAGGAACTGATTATTCCGCAGAACGTAGAAGTGGCTGACGTGCGAGCCGATGTCGACGAGCGCGATGTTCTGGTCGCGGCCGTTGGCGGGCAGCGAGGGTCCGATCAGCTGGAACGTCTCTTGTGTAGCATACGACTCGACGTCCATGATCCGGGGCTTGAGACCGGCCGCTTCGGCGGCGGCGACTCGGTCCTCGACCTTTTCCTTGCGAGAGGCCGCGATCAGCACCTCGACTTCATCCGTATTGTTCGGGGCGGCGCCCAGCGTCTGGAAATCGAGGTTGACCTCGTCCAGCGCAAACGGGATGTACTGGTTGGCTTCGGCCTCGACCGTGAGCTCGAGCTCCTCGTCCCGCTGGCCGGCGGGGACGATGATCTTCTTGGTGATCACCATGGCGGCCGGCAGTGCGAGCGCGATGTTCTTGTTGCGGCTGCCGAGGCGCTTGAATCCGCGACGGAGCGTTTCGGACACCTGCTCGATGTTGGCAATGTTGCCGTCGGCCACGACATCCTTGGGCAGCGGCTCGATGGCGTACCGCTCGAGCCGGAAGGCACCCTTCCCGATGTCCGACAGCTCGACCAGCTTGACCGACGTCGACGAGATGTCGACACCCACCAGCGACGGTGGCGTCGTTTTGAAGATGTCCAGTGCGGACAGGAGATTTTCGGCAACCATTGGGGGCGTCCAGATGC
>Ga0207683_10000835_pt1 | contig 28207 bp, 21 predicted proteins | sample KBSM73metaG_FD_184333 | JGI IMG/M metagenome (GOLD analysis project Ga0207683, IMG submission 184333) | Miscanthus rhizosphere microbial communities from Kellogg Biological Station, Michigan, USA - KBS M7-3 metaG (SPAdes) (version 2) | ecosystem: Host-associated > Plants > Roots > Rhizosphere >... | reverse complement strand
CGGCACATCTTCAACGAGGCGTACCTGATGCACACATCGACCTCGCCGCAGTACGCGATCATCGCTTCGTGCGACGTCTCGGCGGCGATGATGGAAGCGCCCGGTGGCACCGCGCTGGTGGAGGAGTCGATCGCCGAGGCGCTCGACTTCCGGCGCGCGATGCGCAAGGTCGACGACGAATGGGGCAAGGACTGGTGGTTCAAGGTGTGGGGACCGGAGAAGCTCACCGCCGAAGGCATGGGCAAGCGCGACGACTGGGTGCTCAAGGCGAACGAGAAATGGCACGGCTTCGGCAACCTGGCGCCGGGCTTCAACATCCTCGATCCGATCAAGGCGACGATCATCACTCCGGGACTCGACGTGTCCGGCAAGTTCGCCAAGACCGGCATCCCCGCGTCGATCGTCACCAAGTATCTGGCCGAGCACGGCGTCATCGTCGAGAAGACGGGCCTTTACTCGTTCTTCATCATGTTCACCATCGGCATCACCAAGGGCCGCTGGAACACGCTGGTGACCGCGCTGCAGCAGTTCAAGGACGACTACGACAAGAACCAGCCGCTGTGGAAGATACTGCCGGAATTCTGCGCCAAGCAGCCGTCGTACGAAGCGGTCGGCCTGCGCGATCTGTGCCGGCAGATCCACGACATGTACAAGGCGAACGACGTCGCGCGCGTGACGACCGAAATGTATCTGTCGGACATGCAGCCGGCGATGAAGCCGTCGGACGCGTTCTCCTGCATGGCGCACCACGAGATCGACCGCGTCGAGATCGATCAGCTCGAAGGACGCGTTACCAGTGTGCTGCTGACGCCGTACCCGCCGGGCATCCCGCTGCTGATCCCTGGCGAGCGCTTCAACCGCACGATCGTGCAGTTCCTGCAGTTCGCGCGCAACTTCAACCAGCAATTTCCGGGATTCGACACCGACATCCACGGCCTGGTCGAGACCAGCGAGGCAGGAAAGCTTCGCTACTTCGTCGATTGCGTGCGGCCGAAGTAGCGGTCGCGACTATTCAGTCGGCCGGGCGGGGGCTTCCGTCCGGCAGATGGGTCCGGCATTCGACGAATATGCGCGCGGTGCTGGCCCGGCAGATCGCCGAGTCAAGCCGCGGATAGATGCCGCGAATGGCTTCGTCCTTGGTGGCGAAGATCCGATCGCGTCCGATCCGGTCGACCAAACCGGCGCGCTCGAGCACGTCGACGACAGTGGGCTTCAGATTGCACAGATAGAGAGCACCCCCTGCCGCCCTCTGCGCATCGGCCTCCTGCGCGAGCAACTCGGCTCCGGCGACGTCGATGAAGTTGATCCCGCTGCCGATCAACAAGACATGCGCTCGCGCCGACGCGCCGCGGCGCATCGCCTCGAGCTCGTCCTGCACATGATCGACTGCGCCGAAGAAAAGCGAGCCGTCGATCCGAAGCAGCGCAAGCTGCGGACATTCGGCCAGGCGCCCGGGCGAGCCGCTCGCGGCGACCGGAATGAAACGCCGCTGCGGTGACGCGGGATCGGGCGCGACCGCGTGGATCGCCGGATGCGTCGTGCGATTCAGATAGGCGAAAAGGGAGCACAGCACTCCGACCAGGATCGCGAATTCCAGCTGCACCAGCAGCGTGGCTAGAAACGTAACCGTCAGGACCAGGGCTTCGCTCCGTCCGATGCGCACGATTTCGCGGATGCGGGCGACATCGATCAGCCCCCAGGCGATGATGAACAGCAGCGCCGCCATCACCGCCATCGGCAGGTATGCGGCCAGCGGCGCGACCAGCAGCAGCACCACGAGCAGGAAGCCGGCGGAAAACACTGCCGCCAGCGGCGTTCTGGCCCCGGCCTCGAAGTTGGCGCCGGTGCGGTTGAACGAGCCGGACGTCGGATAGCTGGAGGTGAACGCGCCGACGATGTTGGCCAGTCCCTGCCCGATGAACTCCTGATTGCCGTCGATGCGCTGGCCCGAGCGCGCGGCAACGGCGCGCGCGCTCGCAACAGCCTCGGTCAATCCGATCACCGTCAGCGCGAACGCGATCGGCGCGAGCATGCGCCAGGTTTCGCCGGAAAACGCCGGCAGCGACGGGGGCGGCACGGCGGACGGAAGCGCGCCGACCGTCGCGACCTGCGCGATGCCCGCGCGTGCCAGCGCGTAAGCGAAGACGCTGCCGGCGATCATTCCCGTCAGCAAATAAGGAACGCGCGGCAGCACGCGTCGGGCCGCCAGCGACGCAACCATTGTCACGATCCCGACGGCAACGGTCCAGCGGTCGATCTCGGTGGCGTGCAGCGCGAACGAAGTAACCGCATTGATAAAAGTGGCCGGATGCGCAGCAGGCAGTCCGAAAAAATTCGACAGCTGCGCCGCCATGATCAGAAGACCCGCCCCGGCGGTGAAGCCGATGACGACGGTGGTGGAAACGAAGTTGACCAGCGCGCCTAGCCGGGCGAACCCCAGAGCCAGCTTGATCAGGCCGATCATCAGACCGAGCGCCAACGCGAGGCGAAGGTACTCGGGCGAGAACGGCAGCGCCAGTGCGGAAAGCGAGGCGGAGACCATCAGCGAGGTCGCATTGGTCGGTCCCGAGACGAGATGCCAAGACGATCCCCATAGCGCGCCGACCACCGCAGGAAGCATCGCCCCGTACAAGCCATACTGCGGCGGAAGCCCGGCCAGTGTCGCGTACGCGACACCCTGCGGGAGAACGATCAGCGCGCCAAGCAGGCCCGCGAGCAAGTCGGCGCGCAATGTCGCCGCCGTGACTCTGTGCCGCCAGGACAGAAACGGAAAAAGCCTCAGCGCCAGCGGAGGCATCGGGGATCAAGGCTTGGATGCACTGCCGCCATCATGCAGCGGCGGCGCGGGCCGCGCAACGAGCGCGCGAGCGCGATCGGACTTAAGCGGCGACAGGAACGCTGGCCACCGCGGGCGGCGCCGGCGCTTGTTGCGCCTGCGCGGCGGCGATCAGCGAGGCGAGCACGCACGACGCCATGCGTACTTCCATCGTGTCGTTGCGGCCGCCGAGAACGACAGGAACCTTTGCACCGAGAACAATGCCGGCGGCAAGCGCGCCGCAGATCGCCGTCAGCGTGCGCACCACCAGCGAGCCGGCGTCGAGTCCGGGAACGATCAGCACGTCGGCGTGGCCGGCGACGGGATCGTCGACGCCATTGACGCGCGCCGCATCCGACGAGAGCGCGCTATCCGCGGTCAGCGGTCCGGCCACGACGCCGCCGGTAATCACGCCTTGCGTCGACATTTTCGCCAACGCCGCCGCGTCGCCGGTTGCAGGCAACGCTGCCGTCACCCCCTCCACCGCCGCCAGCACCGCGACCTGCGGGTTGGCGATGCCCAGCGCATGCGCGAGGTCGATGGCGTTCTGCACGATCTCGCGCTTGGCGGCGAGATTCGGCGCAATGTTGAGCACCGCATCGGACAAGATAAATGGCCGGGCAAAGCCGACCACGTCCATGAAGAATGCGTGCGTCAGCCGTCGTTCGCCGCGCAGGCCGGTGTCGGGCGCGGCGACCGCGCGCATCAGGTCGTCGGGATAAAGGCTGCCCTTGATCAGCGCGCGTACGGTGCCGTCTCGCGCCAGCGCGACGGCGCGGCGCGCCGCTTCGGCCGGGTCGTCCGGCGTGTCGATCAGTTCGATTCGCGCCAGATCGAGCCCGGCATGTGCGGCCGCGTCGGCAATCCGCGCCTCGGGTCCGACCAGCACCGGCGCCAGATATCCGGCGAACTGGCCGGAAAGCGCGACCTGCAGCGAGTCCCGATCGCACGGATAGACGATCGCCGTCGGCAGCGCCGGCAGGTTGCGGACGCGTTCGACCAGTCGCTGAAAGTGCGGGCGGGCAGGCATAGCTATCGAGGGTGGCAAAGGGGCAAGGGCCTGTCAACCCTTTCCGATGACCGGCATTTGGCCGGTAGCAGCCGTTATTCCTTTGTCATCCCGGCACAAGCCGGGCATCCGGCCCTACCTCGGGCCTCCTTGCGCGGATCGCAATCGCACCTTTAGTGTGTCGGCCTGCGAAGGTGTTCGCGGACGTGCGCATCCCCGTGCTTCGCACGGGGCCCCTGCTTACTGCTCACACCTTCCCCTTCCAGGGAACGACGACCCGCTCTACCTGGCGCATCAGCAGGTCGAACAGGTAGGCGACGGCGCCGATGACGACAATGCCCATGATCACGATGTCGGTACGCAGGAAATTCGATGCGTTGAGCACCATCTGTCCAAGCCCGTAGGTCGCCGCGACCATCTCGGCGGCGACGAGCGTCGTCCAGCCGAACCCGATTGAAATGCGCATCGCCGTCAGGATCTCGGGCATCGCCGCCGGGATGACGACATGCATGATGACCTGCCATCGCGACGCGCCCATCGAATACGCGGCGTGGATCTGCTCCTGCGAGACCGAGCGCACCCCGGCCCGCGCGCTCATCGCCAGCGGCGCAAAACAGGCGAGGTAGATCAGCAGGACCTTGGACAGCTCGTCGATGCCGAACCAGATGATGATCAGCGGAAGATAGGCGAGCGGCGGCAGCGGACGATAAAACTCGATCGGCGGATCGAAAATGCCGCGCGCAATCCGCGAAACGCCCATCGCGATCCCGATCGGTATCGCCGTGACGCAGGCCAGCAGGAACGCGGTGAAGACGCGAAACATCGACCAGCCGAAATGCGTCGCCAGCGGCGCGTCGGTCAACTGGCCGCGCGCCGACTCCCACAGGCGGGTGAACACCGTTTCCGGCGTCGGCAGGAACAGCGGCGGAAGCCAGCGGTAATGGCTGGCGATCCACCACAGCGCGCCGATCGCGACCATCGTCGCGATCGATATCGCGGTGCTCCGGCCTTCGCCCGGCGTCGCGTAGCGCGAGGTCTTCGGCCGATCGGCGCCCGATGCCGGAAGTGTCGCCATCGTCAGGGCCGCGCGGCGCCGGCGACCGCGTTGTCGCGATGCAGGATCACCGCCAGCACTTCCTCGCGGATGCGGATGAAGTCGGGCGAGGATTTGATCGCGCGCGCGTCGCGCGTCTCGATAAAGCGGCGGCTGAAATCGAGCTCGTACTCGTGCGAGATGCGCCCTGGGCGCGGCGTCATCACGACCAGGTGCGTCGCGAGGAACAAGGCCTCCTCGACGCTGTGCGTGATGAAAAAGCACATCTTGCCGGTCCGGTGCCAGACGTCGAGGATCAATTCCTGGATGGCTTCGCGAGTGAACGCATCGAGCGCGCCCAGCGGCTCGTCCATCAGCATCAGCTGGGGATCGCTGGCGAGCGCTCGGGCGATGCCGACGCGCTGCTGCATCCCGCCAGACAGCTCGTAGATCGGGCGCTCGGCCAGACCCTCGAGGCCGACCAGCGCGAGCTTTTCGAGCGCGATCTTCCTGCGTGCTGCAGACTCGATGCCGCGCATGCGCAGCCCGAATTCGACGTTTTCGGCGACATCGAGCCAAGGCATCAGTGCGTGCTTCTGGAACACGACGCCGCGATCGGCGCCGGGCGCCGTCACCGGCTTGCCGCCGAGCTTTATCGTCCCTTCCGTCGGCGGAAGGAATCCGGCGATGCACGACAGCAACGTGGTCTTACCGCAACCGGACGCGCCGATGGCGACCAGGAATTCGCCGTCGCGCATCGACAGATCGACGCCTGACAATGCGTCGACTGTGCCGTTCTTGGTCGCGTAACGGACGCCTAGCTGGCGGATATCGAGCGTGGGCAAAGGGATTTCCGTTCGAAGGCGGCGTTATCCCGGTCGAATCGTAGGCAAAATCGAGCTTCCGATGCGGCGCAGTGCAGGGATTCTGGCAGAAAAACGGCGGCGCATCAGGCGCCGCCGTTTCGATGCAGGGCGTGAAGCGGATTACCTTACATCGCCTTGGTCACCCACTCGACGGTCACGTTCTTGCTGTAGTCCGGTGCTACCGTCTGGAGCCTGCCTTGTTCCTTGAGGAAGTTGGCCTGCTGCGTCAGCGCCTTGGCCGCGGCGCCGTTCGCGCCGCCGCCCAGCCAGGTGGGCGACGCCTGCTCCTTCGCGCTGGGGAAACCGTACAGGGCCATCGACGCCGCGACGTCCTCGGGCTTGCCGCCCGACCACTTGGCGACCGCCGCGACCTTGGCCTGATCGCCGGTCCAGGCCTTGGCGTTGGCGCGGTAGTCGGCGTCGGCTTTGGCGACGGCCTTGACCAGGGCCACCATGAACTCCGGGTTCTCCTTGGCGAATTTGCGCGTGACGATCAGGCCGTCGAACGTGCATGCGCCCTGCTTGCATATGTCGCCCGAGGTCGTCAGCACCTTGCCGTTCTTCTTGACGTTGGTCAGCACCGGGTCCCAGATGAACGTCGCATCGATGTCACCGCGCTCCCACGCTGCGGCGATCTCCGGCGGACGCATGTTGAGCACCTGCGCGTCGGTGGGCTTGAGTCCCGCCTTCTGCATCGCGTAGAGAAGCTGGAAGTGCGAGGTCGACACGAACGGGGTGCCTATCTTCTTGCCTTTCAGGTCGGCAACGGTGTTGACTCCGCTGCCGTTGCGCGCGACCAGCGCCTCGGCCGCGGCGATGTCCTCGAGGATCCAGAAGAGCTCGACGTCCATCCCTTGGCTGATCGCGGTCGCGATGCCGGTCGAGCCCACTTCGCCCAGCTGGACATCGCCCGAAGCCATCGCCCGGATCACGTCGCCGCCGCCACCGAACTGGCGCCAGTTGATCTTGAAGCCGGTCGCCTTTTCGATCTCCTGGCTCTGCTGCACCCAACGCCAGGGATTCATCATGTCCTGATAGGCAAAGGTAACGGTTTTCTGCGCCATTACCGGCAGCGCGACGGCCGCCGCCACTGCGAACAGGAATCCAGCCAGCCAATGCTTCATGTGTCCCTCCGTCCCCTTCGATGGTGAAACGAGCGCCGGTCAGATCGTCGCCAGCGTCTTGCGCAAACAGTCGACGATGATGTCGACGTCCTTCTTCTCGGCGATCAGCGGCGGCGCGACGATCGCGCAATCGCCGGTCGTCTTCAGATGCAGGCCGCTGTCGAAGAGCCGCTTTTGCAGAATATGTCCGCGCTTGCCCGGTGCGCCGTCCGGATGGACGTCGATCGCGGCCAGCATGCCATAGCCGCGCAGGTCGGCGACTACGCCCAGGTCCTTCAGCGACCAGATGCCGTCCAGGAAATAGGGCGAAAGCTCGGCGCCGCGCTCGAACAGGTTTTCCTTCCGGTAGATGTCGAGGGTCGCCAGGCCCGCCGCGCACGGCGCCGGGTGCGCCGAGTACGTATAGCCGTGGAAGAATTCGATCGCCCCTTCGGCGGCCGCCCCGATGATGGTGTCATGCACGCGCTCGCTGACCGCCACGGCGCCCATCGGCTGCGCGCCGTTGGTGATGCCCTTGGCCATCGTCATCAGGTCGGGCGTCACGCCGAAGCTTTGCGCGGCGAACGCCTTGCCGGTGCGGCCAAAGCCGCAGATCACTTCGTCGAACACCAGCAGGATGCCGTGCGCGTCGCAGATCTCGCGCAGCCGTTTCAAGTAGCCCTTCGGCGGAACCAGGACGCCGGTCGAACCGGCAATCGGCTCGACGAAGCAGGCAGCGATGTTCTCGGGACCATAGAGGTTGACGAATCGCACCAGATCGTCGGCCAGCTCGGCGCCATGCGCACCTTCGCCGCGAACGAATGCGTTCTCCTTCAGGTGCGTGTGGCGCATGTGCACGACGCCGGGCAGGGTAGGGCCGAAGCGGCGGCGGTTGTTGACCATGCCGGCGAGCGAAACACCGCCGAAATTGACTCCGTGGTACGCGCGTTCGCGCGAAACAAACATGTTGCGACCGCCCTGTCCGCGCGCCTGGTGGTACGCAAGTGCAACTTTCATCGCCGTATCGACCGCTTCCGAGCCCGAGTTGACGAAGAAAATGCGGTTCAGGTCGCCCGGCGTCAGCTCCGCCACGCGCGCCGCGAGCTCGAACGACTTGACGTGGCCGCGCAGGAACGGCGCGATGAAGTCGAGCTCGCGCAACTGGTTTCCGACCGCATCGGCGATCTCCTTGCGGCCATGCCCGGCCGCGCAGCAGAACAGGCCCGAGCTGGCGTCGATGATCTTGTGGCCGCGGTCGCTCCAGTAATACATGCCTTCCGCGCGAACGACGATCTTGGGGTCGGACTTGAATTCACGGTTCGGCGTGAACGGCATCCAGTACTCGTCCAGCGAGACCTGGGTGAGCGGCGATTTGTCGCGCAGATTGGTTTCGGCTTGCCCCATACGTTTCTCCTCATCGCCGGCGAAACCGGCGCCGCGGCTTGGTCGCCGTCGGGCCGTTGCGGCTGTGTTAGGATTCTACGCCAGCTTGCGGGCTGGGGTAATGCAGCGGCGGCGCAACGTGCAGCCGTCGCGCAGTTGTGTACAGCGCTCGAGCAAGGCAGCTCCCACGATGCACATCGGCGTTCCCAAGGAAATCAAGGTCCTCGAGCACCGCGTCGGCCTGACGGCGGAGAGCGTGCGCGAGGCGCGCACGCACGGCCACGACGTGATCGTCGAGACTTGCGCCGGGCAGGGCATCGGCATGGACGACGACGCCTATCGTCGTGCCGGCGCGACGATCGCCGCAACCGCGGCGGAAGTGTTCGCCCGCGCCGACATGATCGTCAAGGTCAAGGAGCCTCAGGCCGCCGAGTGCAAGATGCTCAGGCGCGGCCAGTTGCTGTTCACCTATCTTCATCTCGCGCCCGATCCCGAGCAGGCTGCCGGCCTGATCGCGAGTGGCGCGGTTTGCATCGCGTACGAGACCGTGACGTCGAAGAACGGAGGCCTCCCGCTGCTCGCGCCGATGTCGGAGGTCGCCGGGCGCATGTCGATCCAGGCCGGCGCCTATTTCCTGGAAAAGGCGCACGGCGGCCTCGGCGTGCTGCTCGGCGGCGTGCCCGGCGTCGATCCTGCCAAAGTCGTGATTCTCGGCGGCGGCGTCGTCGGCTCGCATGCCTGTCACATCGCGCTGGGCATGGGCGCGGAAGTCTGGGTGCTCGACCGCAACACCGATGTGTTGCGCGCACTGTGGCGGCAGTTCGGCCGGCCGCTGAACACGGTGTTCTCGACGCACGATGCGATCGAGCGCCACGTGACCAGCGGCGATCTGGTCGTCGGCGGCGTCCTGATCCCGGGCGCGTCGGCGCCGAAGCTGGTGTCGGCCGCGCTGGTCAAGCAGATGAAAAAAGGCTCGGTGATCGTCGACGTGGCGATCGACCAGGGAGGCTGCTTCGAGACTTCGCGCCCGACGACGCATGCCGATCCGACCTATGTCGTCGACGGCGTGATTCACTACTGCGTCGCGAACATGCCGGGCGGTGTCCCGCGGACGTCGACGTTCGCGCTGAACAACGCGACCTTGCCGTTTGTCCTGGCACTGGCCGACAAAGGCTATCGCGCCGCGCTCGCCGACGATCCGCACCTCGCCAACGGCCTGAACGTCGCGTTCGGCAAGGTGACCTGCCGCCCGGTCGCCGAAGCGCTGGGCTACGACTACACCGAATCGGCGGCCGCGCTGGCGTAAATGCGCGCAAAGACGGGGAAACGGCGATGAACTCGATGACCGACGCCGGCGCGCTGCCGGCGCGAACAGCGGTGCGAGGCCGGCAGAAAATGACGCCGTCCGAGGCTTTCGTCGAAACGCTGGTCGCGCACGGCGTGACCGACGTCTTCGGCATCGTCGGCTCGGCCTATATGGATGCGCTCGACCTGTTTCCGCTCGCGGGCATCCGGTTCATCTCGGTAGCGCACGAGCAGGGCGCCGGGCACATGGCCGACGGCTACTCGCGGGTGTCCGGGCGGCACGGCGTCTGCATCGCGCAGAACGGGCCCGGCATCACCAATTTCGTGACCGCGGTCGCGGGTGCGTACTGGGCGCATTCGCCGGTCGTCGTCGTCACGCCGGAGACCGGCTCGATGACGCTCGGCCTCGGCGGCTTCCAGGAAACGGAGCAACTGCCGATTTTCTCCAGGATCACCAAGTACCAGGCGCATGTGAACAACCGGGCACGCATGGCCGAGCTCACCTCGCGCGCGTTCGATCGTGCGCTGCTCGAGCTGGGGCCTACCCAGCTCAATATTCCGCGCGACTATTTCTACGGCGATATCGAGTGCGAGATTCCGCGTCCGCTGTCGATCGAGCGCGGCGCCGGCGGCGAGCAGAGCCTCGACGATGCGGCGGCGCTGCTCGCCGAGGCGAAATTCCCGGTGCTCGTCTGCGGCGGCGGAGTCGTGATGGCGGACGCGCAGGCCGAAGCGATCGCGCTGGCCGAGCTCCTGCAGGCGCCGGTGGCCAACAGCTATCTGCACAACGATTCGTTTCCCGCCGATCATCCGCTGTGGTGCGGGCCGCTCGGCTACCAGGGGTCGAAGGCGGCGATGAAGCTGCTCGCCAAAGCCGACGTCGTGCTGGCGCTGGGGACGCGGCTGGGCCCGTTCGGCACGCTGCCGCAGCACGGCCTCGACTACTGGCCGGCGGCCGCGAAGGTCATCCAGATCGACGCGGATCCGCGGATGCTGGGCCTGGTCAAGCCGATCTCGGTCGGCATCTGTGGCGATGCGAAGGCCGCGGCGCGAGCGCTGATCGCCCGCCTTTCCGGACGCGCGCTCGCTTGCCACGGCAACCGCGAGCAGCGGCGCGGGGAAATCGCAGCCGAGCGCTCGGCCTGGGAATCCGAGCTCGAGCAGTGGTCGCACGAGAAGGATCGCTGGTCGCTCGAGGTGGCGAAAGGTTCGTCGGCGATGCATCCGCGGCAGATGCTGCGCGAGCTCGAAAAAGCGATGCCCGACGACGCGATGGTCTCGACCGACATCGGCAACATCTGCTCGGTGTCGAACTCATATTTGCGCTTCAAGTCGCCGCGCAGCATGTTCGCCGCGATGAGCTTCGGCAATTGCGGCTACGCGTTTCCGACGATCATCGGTGCCAAGGTCGCCGCGCCCGGTCGGCCGGCGATCGCCTATGTCGGCGACGGCGCGTGGGGAATGAGCTTCGGCGAGATCCAGACCTGCGTGCGCGAAGGCATTCCTGTCACCGCGGTCGTTTTCAATAACGGCCAGTGGGGCGCTGAAAAGAAGAATCACGTCGACTTCTATGCCAACCGCTTTATCGGGGTGAATCTCGATCGTCAGCCGTCGTGGGCGGTCGTCGCGAAGGCGATGGGCGCCGACGGTATCCGCGTCGACAAGCTGTCCGACGTCGGTCCGGCGCTGCGCACGGCCGCAGATGCCCAGCAAGAAGGCAAGACGACGATCCTGGAAATGATGGTGACTCGCGAGCTGGGCGATCCGTTCCGGCGCGATGCGCTGGCAATGCCGGTGCGCCATCTGGACAAGTACAAGTCGACGGCGGCGCGCTGAACGATGCCGCCGTGCGGCGCTGACGAAAACGATTCGGCTGCGGCCGGCGCGGCTTAAGGCGCGGGGTTGATCGCGCCGCCGCTTCCCGCCCCGCTCGGCTACGTCGCTTGGGGCGCGGGTGTCGCGCTGTTCGCCGGCATCGTGCGCGGCTTCGCCGGCTTCGGCCTGTCGGCCTTCATCGTCGCCGGCATGTCGCTGGCGCTCTCGCCGCAACAGATCGTCCCGGCGGCGATGATGCTGGAAATCGTTGCGAGCATATCGCTGCTGCGCTCGGTCTGGCGCGACGTGGCCTGGCACTGGATCGGGCCTCTGCTCGCCGGCTATGCGGTCGCGGTGCCGCTCGGCGTATGGTGCCTGGCGGCGCTGCCGGAGGCGCCGCTGCGCGCCGCCGTGTCGGTCGTGATATTCACCGCTGCGCTGATAATGCTTCGCGGGTGGCATCCGAACTTACGCGACACGATCGCGCTGCGCCTCGGTACCGGCCTGGGTTCCGGGTTTCTCTCGGGATTGTCATCGATCGGCGGCATGTTCGCCGCGACGATGCTGTTCACGACGTCGCTTCCCGGCGCGAGCCTTCGCGCGACTCTTGTCACCTTGTTCTTCGTCAGCGCGTGGTATGGGCTGGCGTGGACCTGGCACCAGGGTCTTGCCACGGGAGCCACAGTCCTGTGGGCGGCGTGGCTGCTGGTTCCGATGCTGGTCGGCATCGCGATCGGCCGCCTGTTTTTTGCACGCACCGCGGAAGAGCAGTTCCGGCGCGCGGTATTGCGGGTGCTTGCCGGCATCGCCGGGCTGGGCCTCGTGCGCGCGGTGTGGGCGTTTTTCTGACACCGCAGGCAATCGCGTTCATACTTAGCCAGCCGGTTTGCGCCGGCGGCGCCGACGCCCAGGAATCTCGACGCATCCATCGTTCATGACCCGCCAGATCGCATTCGACGACCGTTCTCGCCAGCAGACGCACTTCAGCACCTGCTACATGTGCGCTTGCCGGTGCGGCATCAAGGTGACCGTCGAGAACGATCGCGTGCGTTTCATCCAGGGTAATCCGAATCATCCGGTCAACAAGGGCGTGCTTTGCGCCAAGGGTTCGGCCGGCATCATGAAGCAGTATTCGGCGGCGAAGCTCACCAAGCCGCTGATGCGCCGGCCCGGTGCCAGGCGCGGCGCGGGCGACTTCGTCGAGATCGAATGGGACGAGGCGCTCGACATCCTGACGGCGCGGCTCAAGCACATTCGCGGCAGCGATCCGACCAAGCTAGCTTTTTTCACCGGGCGCGACCAGATGCAGGCCTTGTCCGGCATGTGGGCGCAGCAATTCGGCACGCCGAACTGGGCGGCGCACGGCGGGTTCTGCTCGGTCAACATGGCGGTCGCCGGCCTGTACACGATCGGCTATTCGTTCTGGGAGTTCGGCGCACCCGACTGGGACCATGCCAAGTACTTCCTGCTCTGGGGCGTGGCCGAAGACCATTCGTCGAACCCGCTGAAGATCGGGCTCGACAAGCTGAAAAAGCGCGGCGCCAAATTCGTGTCGATCAACCCGGTGCGCACCGGCTACTCGGCGATCGCTGACGAATGGCTGCCGATCCGGCCCGGAACCGACGGGCTGCTCGCGCTGGCGCTGGTCCACGTGCTGCTCAAGCGCGGCGCGATCGACTGGGAATTCCTGATCCGCTATACGAACGCGCCGTGGCTGGTCGTGCAGACGCCGGGCATGCCGGGGGACGGCCTGTTCGCCCGCGACGAAAAGGACAATCCGCTGGTCTGGGACCATGTCGCGCAAGTGTTGACCAACGGCCATCTTCCCGAGATCGCGCCAACGCTGCTCGCCAGCGTCGAGCTGCCCGACGGACGCCGCGCCAAGACGGTGTTCTCACTGATCAGCGAGCGCTATCTGGACGAGCGCTACGCGCCGGAGAACGTTGCGGCAGAGTGCGGGGTTGCCGCCGCGACGATCACCCGCATCGCCCACGAGATCGCGCACGTCGCGTTCAACGAGGCGGTCGAGCTGCCGATACGATGGACCGACATGCACGGTCGCACGCACGACAAGGTCATCGGCCGGCCGGTTGCGATGCACGCGATGCGCGGCATCTCGGCGCACTCGAACGGCTTCCAGACCTGCCGCGCACTGCACCTGCTGCAGATGCTGCTGGGCGCGCTCGAAGGACCGGGCAACTTCCGCGCCCGCGCACCGTATCCGCGGCGCATTCCAATGCGGACGCTGCCGGAAAACGATCCGAAGGTGATCTTCGCGCCCGACACGCCGCTGAAGCGGATGCCCAACGGCAATCCGACGCGGCCCGAGGATCTGGTCATCGACAAGGACGGCAAGCCCCTGCGCATCGACCGGGCGTACTCGTGGGAATCGCCGCTCGCCGCCCACGGCATGATGCACATGGTGATCACCAACGCCGCCAACCACGATCCCTACCCGATCGACACGCTGCTGCTGTTCATGGCCAACATGGCGTGGAATTCGTCGATGAACACCGGGGACGTGCGGGAGATGCTGGGACGCACCGCAGCACACGGCGAATACGCGATACCCTTCATCGTCGTCGTCGACGCGTTCCAGTCCGAGACCGTGAATTTCGCCGACCTCGTTCTGCCGGACACGACCTATCTGGAACGCTACGACGCGATCTCGCTGCTCGACCGGCCGATCTCGGAGCCCGATGCGGCCGGCGATTCGATCCGTCATCCTATTCTCAAGCCCGATCGCGACGTCAGGCCCTGGCAGGACGTGCTGGTCGAGCTCGCGTCGCGGCTCAAGTTTCCGGCGTTCACGCGCGAGGACGGCTCGCGCAAGTTCGCCGACTACCGCGACTTCATCGTCAATTACGAGAAACTCCCCGGAATCGGCTTCCTTGCCGGCTGGCGCGGCAAGGACGGCGACTCGCATCTGCGCGGCGAACCGAACCCGAAGCAATGGGAAAAGTACATCGAGCACCAGTCGTTCTTCACTTATCCGTGGCCGGAGAACATGCGCTACTACCGGTTCGCGAACAAGGACTACCTCGAATTCGCCGAAAAGCACGCGCTGTTCGGAACGCCGCCGGTGCAGGTGATTCTGCAGATGTATTCGGAGCCGCTGCAGAAGTTTCGCCTCGCCGGCCAGGGTCTCTACGACGGTCCGCAGCCATCGTCTCCGACCGACCGCGAGCGGCTGGCCACCTACTTCGATCCGCTGCCGTTCTGGTACGAGCCGCTGGAAACCCAGGGCAAGGCGCGCGAGGCGTACCCATTCCACGCGATCACGCAGCGGCCGATGATGATGTATCACTCGTGGGATTCGCAAAACGTATGGCTGCGGCAGATCATCGCGCAGAACTATCTGTACATGAATCGCGGCAGCGCGCGGAAGCTCGGTCTGTCGGACTATGACTGGGTTTGGGTGGCTTCGCGCCACGCCCGAATCCGCTGTCAGCTGAAAACGATGGAAGGGGTCGAGGCGAACACCGTCTGGACGTGGAATGCGATCGGCCGCCAGGCCGGAGCCGCAGGCCTCGAGCCGGACGCACCCGAAGCGACGGCAGGCTTTCTGCTCAATCATCTGATTTCGGAGCTGTTGCCGAAGCATGCGAGCGACGAGCGCCGCCTGACCAACTCGGATCCGGTCACCGGTCAGGCCGCATGGTTCGATCTCAGGGTCAGCATCCGCAAGTGCGCACCGGGTGAAACCGGTTTGTGGCCGACGGTGGCTCCGGCCAAGCGCCTGCCGGGCGACGACGGCGTGCGTCCGTCGATATTGCGTTGGACGACCAAGAGGTCCTGATGAAAGCGACTTTCCGGATCGAACGATGAAACTCGGTTTGCTGATCGATCTCGATACCTGCGTCGGGTGCCATGCCTGCGCCACCGCGTGCAAGGAATGGAATGGGTCGTCGTCGGTGAGCGGTCCCTTGTCCGATTATCAACCGTTCGGCGCCGAGCCGTCCGGCGTGTGGCTCAACCGCGTGCGCCACTACGAGGTCGGCGATTATCCGGCGAGCAAGACGATCAACTTCCCGATGTCGTGCCTGCATTGCGAAGACGCCGACTGCGTCAGCGTCTGCCCGACCGGGGCTTCGTACAAGCGCGCCGACGGCATCGTCCTCGTCGACCAGGACAAATGCATGGGTTGCAATCTGTGCGCCTGGGCTTGCCCGTACGGCGCCCGGGAGCTCGACCAGGCGACTGGCACGATGAAAAAGTGCACGCTATGCGTCGATCGCATTTACGACGTGCTGTTGCCGCCCGAGGACCGCCAGCCGGCATGCGTGCTCGCCTGTCCGACGCACGCGCGGATGTTCGGCGACTTCGACGATCCACATTCCGAAGTCTCTCGCGTCACCGCGGACCGTGGCGGCTTCGCCCTCCTGCCCGAGCTGGGCTACGCCCCGGTCAATCGCTATCTGCCGCCACGCGAGCCGAAACCCTTGCCTGGAGTCGACGACGCGCGGGCGCTCCTCGAGCGCGGACTCGCGAGCCTCGCAAGCCCCGTGATCCGGCGATGAGGCAACCGGGCGCCACGCAGCGATGAAGCCTGCGCTGTCGATCGTCTTTTTCACCGTGGCCTCGGGCGCGGGCCTCGGCCTTCTCGCACTGCTTGCGCTCGCCGATCTCTGCCCGGTGCCGCTGTTGTCGCCGGCGGCGTTGCTGCGCGGCATGCCGCTCGCGCTGCTGCTGATCGCCGCTGGCCTCGTCTCTTCGGTGCTGCATCTGGCCAAGCCCTCGAACGCGTGGCGCGCGTTCGCGCGCTTCCGGACCTCATGGCTGTCACGGGAGGCGGTGCTTGCGGCGCTGCTTTTTCCGCTGGCCTTCGCCTATCTGATCGCGGTGGCTTTGGACACCGCCGGCATGGCGCGTGCTCTGTTCGCGATCGTCGTCTGCCTGCTCTCCTGGAGCGTGCTCTTTTGCACGGCTATGATCTATGCGAGCCTGAAGCCGATCCGGCAGTGGCGGACCGGATGGACGCCGGCGGCGTATCTGATGCTCGGCCACTGGTCGGGCGCGCTGATCGTCATCGCGCTCACCATTGGCTACGGCGGCGAGCCGGTCAGCTGGGCATGGCTGGCAGCAGTCCTCGGTGTGGCGGCGCTTTTGGTCAAGCTCGGCTACTGGCATCACGGCGCCGCCGATCGCGGGGGCAAATCGGCGCTGACGCTCGAGCAGGCGATCGGTGTGCCGCAGGGTGTTCGGCCGCCAGGTGTCAGCGTTGCGCAGGCGCGGCTTTTCGACGCCGGCCACACGCAACGGACATTTCTGACCGACGAATTCGTCTTTCGCATTGCGCGGCAGCACGCACAAGCCGTGCGCGGCGCGGCGTTGGCGCTCGGTTTCGGCATCCCGCTGGTCTGGCTCGCCACCGGGCCGCGCCACTGGGCCGCGGCGGCCTCGGTCGCGGTGCTGGCGATCTTCGGACTTCTCGCCGAGCGCTGGCTCTTTTTCTCCGATGCGCGCCACACCGTACGCCTCTACCATGGCGATGCGAGAACCTGACCTGCTCGAGGTCGACGTCTGGCGAGGCGGCAGCGACGGCAGCGGACGATTCCAGACTTACGCGGTGCCGCGCCAGGAGGCACAGACGATCCTCGACGTCGTCACCTGGATCCAGCGCAAGCTGGACCCGACGCTCGCTTACCGATTCGCCTGTCGCGTCGGCATGTGCGGCTCGTGCGCGATGACGGTCAACGGGCGTCCCCGATGGACCTGCCGCACGCATGTCGCCAAGGTTGCCAGCGGCAAGCGCCTGCAAATCGCGCCGCTTGCCAACCTGACTATCGTGCGCGACCTGGTCGTCGATATGCGCGAGTTTTTTGACAAATGGGCGAAGGCCGGCGGACAGTTCACGCCGACCGCGTCTCGCTGCGACGATTTCGCGCGCGTCGCGCCCGAGTCGCCGGCGCGCCGCGAAGTCGATGCGGCGATCGAGTGCATCGGCTGCGGCGTCTGCTACGCGTCTTGCGACGTTGTCGCGTGGAATCCGGCCTACCTGGGTCCGGCGGCGCTCAACCGGGCCTGGACACTGCAGAACGACGTGCGCGACGGCGGGCGAGCCGCGCGACTGGCCGCGGTCGCCGGCGACGCCGGTTGTCACGCCTGCCATACACAGGCCGCGTGCACCGAGCGCTGTCCAAAGCAGCTTTCGCCGACCGCGGCTATCGCCGGGCTCAAGCGCATGACGGCGCGCGCCGCGCTCAAGGGCGAGCTGTGAGCGCGCGCGGCGAAACGCGTCTGTGGCTGGCGCAGCGGGCGAGCGCGGCGGTGCTCGCGCTGTGCGTACTGGTCCATCTGGCGACGATGATCATCGCGGTGAACGGCGGCTTGACCGCCGCCGACATCCTGGGCCGCACGCGGAGTAATCCGGCGTGGGGCGTTTTTTACGCGGTATTCGTCGCAGCGGTGGCGATCCACGCGCCGATCGGATTGCGCACGATTGGTGCGGAGTGGCTGCACTGGCGCGGACGCGGCGTCGATGCCTGCTGGCTGGCCGTCGGCGTCGCGCTGTTCGTCATCGGCATTCGCGCCGTCGCGGCCGTCGTGCTGTGAGAACGGCTGGCTGGCGCAACCGCGACCACCCGTCGTATTGGGCGTTCCTGGTCCACCGCGTCTCGGGGCTTCTGCTAGCGCTGTTCCTGCCGCTGCATTTCTGGGCGTTGGGACGGGCGCTGGCCGGCGAGGCGGCGCTCGATGATTTCCTGCGCTGGACCGAGCAACCGGTGCTCAAGGCCTCCGAGGTCGCTATCGTCTTTCTGCTCGCCGCGCATCTGGCCGGAGGCTTGCGCCTGCTGCTGGTCGAGTTCGTCGGCTGGCGCCAGCAGGCGCAGCGAAGCTGGGTCGCCGTCGTCGCGGGCGTGGCGGTGTTCTGTGCGCTGACGTTCGCGCTTAACCTATACTGAGCGCATGCTTCGAATCGATCCGAGCCTCGTCGAGAACGTCGCCAAGGAACTCTACATCCGGGCGCTGAAGATCCTGCCGCCCGACATCAAGCAGGGCTTCGACGCGCTCGCCGCGCGCGAGACCGCAACCACGGCGCAAAACGTGCTCGGTACGATGATTCGCAACATCGCCGTCGCCGAGGCGACCGATAACCTGCTCTGCCAGGACACCGGTATTCCGATCTACAACGTGACGATCGGACGCGGTGTCCAGTTCGGTGACGGCGACGGCGCGGCGCTGAAAGCCGCGATTCGTAAAGGCTGCGAGCGCGCGACCCGCGAGCATCCGCTGCGGTCGTCGATCGTGCACCCGTTGACACGCAAGAACGAGCACACGTCCTGCGGCATTGGCGTGCCGGTAATCCATATCGACCACGGTGACCAGGTCGACGGACTGAAAATCGAAATGATCCCCAAGGGCAGCGGCTCGGAGAACAATTCCTGGCTCAAGATGGCGGTGCCGGCCGAAGGCGTCGACGCGGTCAAGACCTTCGTGATCGACTGCGTGCTCGATGCCGGCGGCAAGACCTGTCCCCCGACGATCGTCGGCGTCGGCGTCGGCGGCACCGCCGACCTGTGCGTGCATCTGGCCAAGATCGCCGCGACGCGGCCGCTGGGCACGCATTGCGCCGATGCCGAAGGAGCGAAACTCGAGGACGAGCTCTCGCGCGCGGTCAACATGCTCGGCGTCGGACCGCAGGGGCTGGGCGGCGACGCCACGGCGTTCGCCGTGCACGTCGAGCTTGCCGCGACGCATATCACGATGAACCCGGTAGCGGTGAACATGCAGTGCCATTCGGCGCGCCGGGCCAGCGCGGCGATTACCACTGCTGGCGTCAGTTACGGCTTCTAGAGCATGGCGCACCACGATTTGACGATGCCGATCAACGAAGCGCAGACGCGAGCGCTGCGAATAGACGATTCCGTCAGCTTGAACGGGCCACTGTTCGGCATTCGCGACGCGACGCAAATCGCGATGTTCGATCGCGGCCGGGCGACACGCTTCGATCTTGCCGGCCATGCGGTTATCCACACGGCGCCCAACGTGAAAAAGGTCGAGGCCTCGCCCGCGAATCCGGCCGGCTACGCGCCGCTTTGCATCGGCACGACAACCTCCTCCCGGATGGAGCGCTTCACCCGTCCGTTGCTCGAGCGCTGCGGTGTCCGCCTCGTCATCGGCAAAGGCGGGCTCGGCGCAGCATCACTCGCGGCGTTCGGCGAGCTCGGCGGCGCGTACCTGGCGATCGTCGGCGGCACCGCGGCACTGGAGACGACCTGGATCGAAGCGATCGAGGACGTCGATCTCGACGACCTCAATCCCGAGAGCTTGTGGCGATTTCGGGTCCGCGGCTTCGGGCCCCTGCGCGTGGCGATGGATAGCCACGGCGGCAGCCTGTACACGTCGGTCGATGCCGATGCGCGCGGCAAGCGCGCGGCGGCGCTCGCGGCGCTCGGCGTCAATCCCCGCCCGGCACGCTGAATGCGCCGGTTCAAGAGCGACATCCTGATCCTCGGCTCGGGCGGTGCAGGCTTGTTCGCGGCGCTGCATGCTCACGCCGCCGACTCGTCGCTGTCGATCGCGATCGCCGTCAAGGGTCTGCTCGGCAAATGCGGCTGCACGCGCATGGTGCAAGGCGGGTACAACGTCGCCCTCGCCGCCGGCGATTCGGTCGAGCGACACTTCATGGACACGATCGAAGGCGGCAAGTGGCTCCCCGACCAGGATCTCGCCTGGGCGCTGGTCAACGGCGCGATCGAGCGCGTGCATGAGCTCGAGAACGAGCTCGGCTGCTTTTTCGACCGCAATGCCGACGGAACCGTGCACCAGAAGGCGTTTGCCGGACAGACGTTCGACCGCACGGTGCACAAAGGCGACCTGACCGGCATCGAGATCATCAACCGGCTGTCCGAGCAGGTCTGGGCGCGCGGCATCGCCCGGCTGGAAGAACATCGCGCGCTCGAGTTCATTCTCACCGCCGACGGCTCGGCGCTGGCTGCGGTGCTGCTGGTCGACATGCGCACCGGCGAGTACGTGCTCGCCGAAGCGAAGGCGGTGCTGCTCGCCACTGGCGGCGGCCCGACGATGTATCGCTACCACACGCCGTCGGGCGACAAGAGCTGCGACGGGCTGGCGATGGCGCTGGCGGCGGGACTGCCGCTGCGCGACATGGAGATGGTGCAATTCCATCCAACGGGACTGCTCGCCGGACCGCACACGCGGATGACCGGCACCGTGCTCGAGGAGGGCTTGCGCGGCGCCGGTGGCTATCTGCTCGATGGCGCCGGCGTGCGCTTTATGCAAAACGTCGATCCGCGTGCCGAGCGCGCCACCCGCGATATCGTCTCGCGCGCGATCGATGCCGAGATGCGTGCCGGGCGCACGACACCACATGGCGGCGTCTGGCTGTCGATGGCGCATCTGGGCGCCGAAAATGTGCGGCGGCAGTTCAAGGGGATGGTCGAACGCTGCGCCGATTGCGGCTTCGACCTCACCGACCGTGTCGAAGTTGTCCCGACCGCGCATTACATGATGGGTGGAGTCGAGTTCGCGGCCGATTGCACGACGGCGCTCCCCGGATTGTTCGTCGCCGGCGAGGACTCGGGCGGCGTTCACGGCGCCAACCGGCTGGGCGGCAACGGCGTGGCCAATTCGACGGTGTTCGGCGCGATCGCGGGCGATGCGATGGCGGCCTGGGTCGCGCGCGATGGCGCGTTTCGGGATGCCGATACCGCGTCGATCCAGGCGGCGCTCGACCGGGCCGAGGCGCCGTTCGGCCAGGGCCAGGACGCCGACCTGGACGCGATCCGCGAGCGATTGTTCGCGACGATGTGGGACGACGCGGGCATCGTGCGCGATTCCCCCGGCCTCGCGCGCGCCGCCACCACGCTGGAGACGCTCGCCGATGAACTCGGCGCCTATGCGCTACCCGCCGGGGCGCGCGAAAGAGCGTTCAACATGAGCTGGCACGACTGGCTCAACTTGCGGAGCCTGGTCGAGGTCAGCTATGCGATCGTCGCGGCCGCCGCCGCGCGGCGCGAATCGCGGGGCGCGCATTTTCGCGCCGATTATCCCGATACCGGGGAACTGGCCGCCTCGGCCTACACCCGCGTGCGGCGGGAAGGGAACCTGCCGGGGAAACTCGCCGTCGAGGCCGTGCCGGTGAAGTTCACACGGGTCAAGCCCGGAGAATCGCTCCTTTCGACGTCGAGCTAGCGGCGAGCGGCAGCCGCCCCCGGCGGTAGTCGCGGCCGTCACAGTTCGGGGCCGATCTCGCGCGTGGGTTCTTCGGCGAGGCACGCATCTTTCCTTCTCTCCGGTCCCCTGGCGCGAACAGGCCGGCGGATAGACCGCCTAGGTTGCTCTCAGTTTGCTGACGCGCGACGGCGCGTGAGCTCCATCAGCCATGCCTGAGTGCCGGCGGTGACCGCTCCCTTGCCATCCGCCGGGACCTCTTGCTGACGGTAGGTTCCGTCCGGCTGCATTACCCACGCCTGTCGGCTGTCTTCGAGGCACGCCTGCAGTATTTCCCAAAGGCGCTCGCGGAGCGGCCGCCCGTTGATAGGAGTGGCCGCTTCCACCCTTTGCGAAAGATTGCGCATCATCCAGTCGGCGGATCCTATGTAGAACTCGCCGGCAAGCGGATCCTCCTCGCCATTGGAGAAATAGAAGATGCGCGAGTGCTCGAGGAACCGGCCGATGATCGAACGCACCCGAACGTTGTCGGTCCAGCCCGCTACGCCGGCGCGAAGACAACAGAAACCGCGGACGATCAAATCGATCTTGACGCCAGCGCGCGATGCCGCCACCAGCGCCGAAGTGATCTCCAGATCGTCGACCTGGTTGAGCTTGGCGATGATATGGCCCGTCCGACCCGCTTCGCAGTGCGCGGCTTCGCGCTCGATCATCTCCAGGAAGCGTTGCCGCATGTTCATCGGCGCGACGAGCAGTTTCTGGAATTGCGGTCCCTGCGAATGGCCGGTCAGGTAATGAAACAGGTTGACGATGTCGGCCGTTATTGCCGGATCCGCGGTGAGGAGCCCGACATCGGTGTAGGAACGCGCCGTCTTGACGTGATAGTTGCCGGTGCCGATATGCGCGTAGCAGCGCAGTCCCATCCCGTGCTGGAGCACGACCAACGCAATTTTGGTGTGGGTCTTGAGTCCAAGTACGCCGTAGGTTACATGTGCGCCGACTTTTTCGAGCTGTTGCGCCCAGTGCAGGTTGCGCGCTTCATCGAATCGTGCGGTCAGCTCGATGACGCAGGCGACCTGCTTCCCCGCCTCCGCGGTTTGGACCAGCGAACGCACGAAGGGCGTGTCGTCACCGACGCGATAGACGGTCATCTTGATCGCGAGCGTCCGGGGGTCATCGGCTGCCTGATGGATAAAGCGTTCGACGCTCGAATCGAAGCTTTCGTACGGATGGTGGATCAGGATGTCGCCGGCATCGATTGCAGTGAAAATATCGGACTCCGCCTCGGCGAGCCGGGTGACGGGTTGCGGAATCCACACAGGGTCGCGCAATGCGGGAATGTCTAGCGCGGCGATCTGAAACAGGTCGGGGTAATCGAGCATGCCCGGCAGTTCGAACACATCGACATCGGTCAGTTCGAATCTCTCCATCAAGGCGAGGCGGACGGCCGGATCGGCATTGGGGCCGAAATCCACGCGGACGACCGGCTCGAATCGCCTTTGCCGGACGGCGTCGGTGACGAGGTCGCGAAGACTCTCGCCTTCGTCGTCCTCGAGGTCCATTTCCGCGTTGCGCAGGATCCGAAACAAGGTGCCGGAAATAATCGTCATCCCGGGCAGCAACTTGTTCGCGCTGCGATAAATCAGTTCCTCGAGTGCGAGAAAACGCCGCTGATCGGACGGTACGTCGGCTTTGAGCTCGAACCACGCCGGAAGCTCCGGCGGAATCTTGACCCTGACAATCCGCGCTTCGATCGATTCCTCGCTGGCGATGACGAACGCCCAGTTGGTCGACAAGTTCGACATGAACGGGAAAGGATGGGTGGGGTCGAAGCTCAGCGGGGTGAGCGCCGGTGAGACATGGCTGTCGAAATAGGCGCTTGCCTCTTCCGCCTGCGCCGGGCTGAGCTGTTCCCACGTTGCGATGACGATGCCATGCGCAGCGAGCAACGGCAGCAGCGCCTTGTAGCAGTCTGCCTGCTCATCCAGCATTTTCAGGACGATGCCTCGTATCGCCAGCAGGCGAGTACGCGCGTCCCCCTCGCGGGAAAGCGGGTCTTCGCGGTCCTCGATCAATGCCTTGCCGCGAAACATCCCCACGCGTTTCATGAAGAACTCGTCCAGATTCGACGTCACGATCGCAAGGAACTTGAGCCTTTCGAGCAATGGTGTGCGCTCATCGAACGCCTCGTGCAGGACGCGTTCGTTGAATGCCAGCCACCCGAGATCGCGATCGAGCCAGGCATGCTCGAGCAATGCCTTGCGGTCGATCGTGCCGCGGAGTGCGGACTCGGTGGTGCGGTCGTTCATCGGATCCTCGTCGGGTAACGGGCGGGACGTCCGGACTTATCGGGGGTTTGCGGCGGACGGATTACAAGCAGCGGCTCACCGGGATCGAATTCACGCATTCGTCACCATCCAAGATGGGTGTCGGACAATCGGATCCCTCCACGTCGTGGGATGCATCGACAGGTCGACTTTGCTTCCAACGAGCGGACGCAACAAACCATTCATGCTAACTATACTGTCTCACGCCTGTGTTTGTGCAACTGGTAGAGTTTGATGTAGCGAAGGCACTGCGGAGAGCGTCACCTTGCAGTCATGATTGAGGAGTACTGTGCCCGCGATGGGATGCCGCCAACGGGATCTACGACACGGGGAATGCAATGGAGCCTCTGAACGGTGCGAAGACTGGGGATTTGAAGGAAATATCACCGCAAGGACTTTTGAATCTCTTGATGCCGAGGATTATTTCGAGCTCGCCTGCGAGGCCGACGAATTTGGCGTACACATCCTGAGCTATTCGGTAGCCGAGTGAGTCGACGAGGACACCTTGTAATTGATCCCGGTCGCCATCGTTGCGTTGGCTACCCCCCCGTCGACTGGATTCCAGGGCACTCCAGACGAAGGGCTTGTCCGAAGCGAGACTACGTTTCCGCTGACCGAATTGGAGCGTGCGTTGCCTTGCGAACAATTTGAGGGGGACCAAAAACGCCTAGGGCCAGGTCTGCCGAAAACTGTTCAACCCAATTCCCACGCGGCCCGCCCAAATAGACATTGGACCTTGATGTCCGAAGTTCCGTTACACAAACAAAATAGTTTGCGGTCCACTCATCGCCCAAACTGTCCGACCGTGCCCGACGAACGTTTAGCGCGAAATTTTCGTGAAGGTATCCACGCCGGCTAAGCTCGGACTCGAAGTCCTGCTTTTCGCCAAGCTGCTCCATGACCCAATAGTACCCATCTGCGCGGACAGCCATTGCGGGCCCCTAAAACGGTGGCACCATTGTTGCACACCATATATGTCACTAGCGTGACGAATCGCCGATCGCGTAAACCCTGATTCGACGTTTGTCCGATGAACGGAACGAAAGTCCGCTCGGGAATCTTAAACGTTCGAGTTGCCCTCAACCAACACAGGCATTGCGCCGAATACCCTCAAGGTGAATGCAGGGATTAGTCGTCAGCATGCGAGTGGATTGGTTAATATCGCGGTATGCGTTATCACATCATAATTCCAGCGGCAGGCAACGGCTTCCGTTACGGTGCACCTGTCCCGAAGCAATACCTTTCCCTCGTGGGCAAGCCAGTATTGCAGCATGCGATCGATCGCATGGCTTCAAACTTTCCGTCCGCGACCATTTGCGTGGCACTGGCACCGGACGACCGCTGGTTCGAGAGTTCCATCGCGAAGCATGACAATCTACAAGGACTTCGTCTCGGTGGCGAAGGCCGTGAACAGACAGTTCGCAATGCAATCGACAGTCTCGTTGGCGTCGCGAATGATGACTGGATTGTTGTACATGACGCGGTCCGTCCTTGCATCGATGCGGCCGCGTGCTTGCGACTTAAAGCGGAGGTTGGCGCCGATCAAATAGGTGGCCTGCTCGCAGTACCGGTGTCCGACACGCTTAAGGTCGTCGGCGGTGATGGACGGGTGCTACGCAGTATGCCTCGGGAGAGTGTATGGCGGGCCCAAACACCTCAGATGTTCCGTTATGGCGTGCTGCGAAAGGCATTCGCGAACGCTGGCATCGACGGTTGGACAGATGAAGCCGGTGCTATTGAGGCGTTGGGACTCCTGCCTAAGATCGTGCTGGGAAGTGGATCCAACGTAAAAATTACGTATCCCGGAGACTTGGATCTCGCGGCAGCCGTGCTATCCAGCCAGGAAGCATGCGAAGAGGCGTGCCAAGCAGGGTGAATTGACGGGCGCCTTCGATCGATCCGATATGCGCATGGGAAGTCATCGATGTACTCGCTTCTAGAACGTATCGACGCTCCTGAGGCGCTACGCGAGCTCAATGCAGCAGACCTGCCACGCCTCGCGTCCGAGCTGCGAGCTTTCATCCTCCAATCGGTTGCGGAAACCGGGGGTCACCTTTCTTCGAACCTTGGGACCGTCGAGCTGGCGATCGCCCTTCATTACGTATTTGACACTCCGCGCGACCGCTTGGTATGGGATGTCGGCCACCAATGCTACGCGCACAAGATCCTCACCGGCCGTCGACAACGCATGAGCCGACTGCGCATGGCAGGGGGGCCGTCAGGGTTTCCGCGACGCGCTGAAAGCGAATACGATACATTCGGGACCGCCCATTCGTCGACCTCGATCTCCGCGGCGCTTGGGATGGCTATTGCGGCGCGCCATATGAATGAGTCACGTCGCGCTGTCGCCATCATCGGCGATGGTGCCATGAGCGCCGGCATGGCCTTCGAGGCTCTGAATAACGCCGGTGCGACCGATGCGGATCTGCTGGTCGTTCTTAACGACAACGACATGTCGATCTCTGAACCGGTGGGCGCTCTAAACAATTATCTAGCCCGTCTGCTCTCAGGCAGGATCTATAACTACGTTCGGCGCGGGAGCAAGGAGATGTTGTCGCGGGTGCCGCAGCTCCGCAAGTTCGCCAGGCGCTGGGAAACGCACATGAAGGGCATGGTGATGCCGGGCACGTTGTTCGAAGAGCTCGGATTTAACTACATCGGCCCGATCGACGGGCATGATCTCGGCGTACTCGTTCCGACGCTTGCAAACTTGAAGAAATTGAACGGTCCGCGGCTGCTCCACGTCATGACCAGAAAGGGCAATGGATATGCGCCTGCCGAGGCCGATCCAATCCTCTATCACGGCGTTGCGAGATTCGATCCGGTCGCTGGCATCGTCAAAAAGTCGCCGGGGAAGCCCACCTATACCCAGATCTTCGGAGACTGGATATGCGACATGGCCGCCCGCGACCCGCGTCTTGTTTGCATAACGCCGGCCATGCGCGAAGGCTCGGGGTTGGTCCGCTTTGCGCGGGAATATCCTGCTCGGTATTTCGACGTCGGGATTGCCGAACAGCACGCGGTAACTTTTGCGGCGGGCCTGGCGTGCGAGGGGATGAAGCCGGTTGTCGCAATCTACTCGACGTTTCTTCAGCGCGGCTATGACCAGCTGATCCACGATGTGACGTTGCAGAACTTGCCCGTTCTCTTTGCAATTGACCGGGCCGGGATCGTAGGCGCGGACGGAGCGACCCATATGGGCGCGTTCGACCTCTGTTATCTGCGCTGCCTGCCCAACATGGTCATTATGGCTCCTTCGGACGAGAACGAGTGCCGTCAGATGCTCTACACCGGCTTTACATTAAATGGCCCGGTCGCCGTCCGTTATCCGCGTGGCAGTGGCCCGGGCGTCCCGGTTGTCGCTGCGATGAACGCATTGCCGGTCGGCCGCGCTGAGACACGCCGCCGATCAAGTCGGCCCCGGTCCGCGGTCGCAATCCTGGCCTTTGGCAGCGTCCTGAGCGATGCATTGCTCGCCGCCGAGCCCTGTGATGCCACGGTGATCAACATGCGCTATGTCAAGCCTCTCGATATCGATTTGCTGCTGCAACTCGCATCCGAGCACGCGGGTTTTGTCACCGTCGAGGAAAACGTCGTGGCGGGCGGCGCCGGCAGCGCCGTGGCGGAAGCCTTGGCTAACGCAGGAGTCGCGATCCCGATGCTGCACCTTGGCATGCCGGATCGCTTTGTCGATCATGGCGATCCCGCGATCCTGATCGGCGAATGCGGGCTCGATGCCAAGGGAATCATCAGCGCGATCCAGTCTCGATTCCCCAAACGGCGGCTCGATGACGTATCGAAATCTGTCGCATGACGCTGTCGGACGAACACACGCCGGCCGGTGTAATCGCACTGTAATACTCGGGCCCCACAATCCGGGCATGACGACAAGACGGGGAAACAAAGTGCGAAACAATAACAATAGATCAAGACTCCATGCGCTCGCGGCTCTCCTTGCCGGCGGCCTGTTGGTGGCCGTGTCGGCCCAGGCGATGGACATCACCGGCGCCGGCGCAACCTTTCCGTATCCGATCTACGCCAAATGGGCGGAGGCGTACCGGGCGAAGACCGGCGTGGGCTTGAACTATCAGTCCATCGGCTCCGGCGGCGGAATAAAGCAGATTCAGAACAAGACGGTCGACTTCGGCGCGTCGGACATGCCGATGAAGCCCGAAGAACTGGACAAGGACGGCCTGTTGCAGTTTCCGACCGTCATTGGCGGCGACGTGCCCGTGATGAACCTGGAAGGCGTGGGAGCGGGGCAACTTAAGCTGACCGGTCCCATGCTCGCCGATATCTATCTGGGCAAGATCATCAAGTGGAACGATGCTGCGATCACCAAGCTGAACCCGACCCTCAAGATGCCCGATTCGGAAATCACCGTCGTGCACCGTTCGGACGGCTCGGGTACGAC
>Ga0207683_10000833_pt1 | contig 28215 bp, 28 predicted proteins | sample KBSM73metaG_FD_184333 | JGI IMG/M metagenome (GOLD analysis project Ga0207683, IMG submission 184333) | Miscanthus rhizosphere microbial communities from Kellogg Biological Station, Michigan, USA - KBS M7-3 metaG (SPAdes) (version 2) | ecosystem: Host-associated > Plants > Roots > Rhizosphere >... | reverse complement strand
CACCATGGCCCCGCACGCGGTCGGAACCCGTGACGAGTGGCTCGCTGCCCGCGAGCAGCTTCTGGCCCGCGAGAAGGAGCACACGCGGCTCGGCGACGAGCTCGCACGGCAGCGGCGCGAGCTGCCGTGGGTGCGAGTCGAGAAGGAGTACCGCTTCGACACCGACGCAGGGGAGAAGGCCCTCGGCGAGCTCTTCGACGGCCGCTCGCAGCTGCTCGTGTACCACTTCATGTTCGGGCCGAGCTACGAATCCGGCTGTCCGGTGAACTCGTCGATCGCCGACGCCGTCGACGGGATCCTCCCGCATCTGCACGCCCGCGACGCGACCGTCGTATTCGTCTCGCAGGCGCCGCTTGCGAAGCTGCGCGCCTACAAGCGCCGCATGGGCTGGAGCTTCCCGTGGGTCTCGTCTGCGCGCACCGACTTCAACTTCGACCTCGGCTTCACGCAGACGGAGGAGCAAAGCCGCCGAGAGGCGGCGGCGATGGGCGGCACCTTCCCGCCGATCGTCGAGCACAACGCTCGCTCGAGCGGCACGGACGCCGTCGGCTACCTGACCGAGAGCCCCGGCTTCAGCACCTTCGTCCGAGACGACGGCGACGTCTTCCAGGCGTACTCGACGACCGGGCGCGGGTTGGAGTTCCTGATGGGTTACTACGGAATCCTCGACCGGGCGCCGAAGGGCCGCGACGAGGGCGAGGCGTGGCAGCTCTGGATCCGCCGCCACGACGAGTACGAGACCGACGGCTGAGAGGCCCTCTGGCTAGGCGACGGTCTGCGCCGCCGACCGCGATTGCTCGGGGCGTCCGTCGCCGAGCACGACGGGCCGGTCGGCGACGAGCACCTCGGGGTCCTCGCCCTCCTGCGGGCTCCGTCGGATGACGGCTGACGCGGTGCGACCGTCGAGGAAGAGCTCGCCCAGGCCGTTGTCGAACGTCGCCCGGCGGGTCGGCGTCCAGCTCGCCGACGGCGACGGGACGCCTGCAAGCCTCGCGAGTCGCGAGAAGAGCAGCTCCGAGACCCGGGAGCCGGTCGCCTGGACGACGCGCCGCTCCTTGGCCGAGAGTGGATTGCGGTACGGCGAGCAGACGAGCTGGTGCACCCGGCAGGACGGGCCGGCTCCGAGGTCGACCTCTGCGATCGAGCTGCAGTGGACGTCACCGCCGAGCAGCAGGACCGTTGCCGGCGGCTCGGCCCCGTCCGTACCGCATGCGAGCGTCCGCAGCCAGTCGCACAGCTGTTCGAAGGAACGGTTGAACGCCGCCCAGTGCTCGAGATCGACCGCCCGCCGCAATCGCTCGCTCAGGTTCGCAGCGAGCCGCCCCCAACGGCCGGCGCAGAGGGCCTCGTTCCACGCCTGCAGGTGGTGGATGCCTGTCGGTAGGAACACCGGCAGCGTGCTCGCGATCACGACGTGGTCGAACGCGCCGCGGGAGTGCTCGACGATCCAGTCCCACTCGTCGTCGTCGATCATCTGCCGACGGCCGTCGGAGAGCACTCGCGCCGCGCGCGAGTCGAGCACGAGCAGGCGCGTGTCGCCGAAGTCGCGGTAGAACGCCCAGCGGCTGGCGGCCGACTCGCGGTCCCACGTGTGGGCCAGGCGCCGCAGCAGCGGCCCGGCGTCCTCCTCGTCCTTCACCTGCGGGAAGGTCGTGTCGGCCTCGAGCTCGGGCGGCGAGAGGTTCCCGAGATGCTGGTAGACCCAGTAGGCCATGAACGCCCCCGTGATGCGCGCCTCCCACCACGGCTCACGACGCATCTCCTCGACCCAGAGCCACGAGATGTTCCAGTCGTCGTTGACGTCGTGGTCGTCGAAGATCATCGCGGTCGGCACCGTCGAGAGCAGCCAGCGGATGTCGGGCTCGGACCAGGACTCGCGATAGAGCCTCGTGTACTCCTCGAAGTCGGCGATCTGCTCTCCGGGCGGGCGGTCGGTGCCGCGGCGCTGCTCGATGAACTCGAGCGTTTCCGGGGAGACCTCGTCGGCGTAGACCTGGTCGCCGAGCAGGAGGACGGCGTCGGGCCATTCCATCTCGCCGCGCTGGAGCTGCTTCGAGTAGGTCCACAGCGCGTCGATGCCGAGGGTCTTCACCTCGTCCGGCCACTCGCCCCCGAGCTTCGTCGGCTGAGGGTCGCCGACGCGGCAGGAGCCGAAGACGAGCCGTGTGCGCGGCTGGTTGTCGCGAGTGTGGACGACCGGCTGCGGCCGCCCGTCGTCCGGCGGCCAGACCAGCTCGCCGTCGAGTCGCACGTCGTACGGCGTGACGCTGGCCGGTGTCAGGTCGTCGACGAGCAGCAGCGCGTAGTGGTGGCCCTCTACGGTGAACGTCGACGTGTCGTGGCCGAGGATCTCGACCCGGCACGGCGCGCTCGTCTCGACCCAGAACGTTGCGCTCTCCGTGCCGGCGTAGCGGAGCAAGGGGCCGAGGACGAGCTCTGCTCTGTGCTCCATCATGCCTCGACGATCTCAGATGCGCCGGTACCGGGCCTCGAGGAGCGAGAAGCACGAGAAGGCGATCAGCCCGAGGGCGACGGCGCCGAGCAGCCATGAGCCGTAAGCGCCGTTGTAGAGCTTGCCGAGCGAGCCGTCGAGGCCGATCGCCTCGTTCGCCTTGTAGTCGTACGCGGCCTTGATCAGGAACACGGCGATGAGCGCGAACACGACCGCGCGGGCCACGTGGCCGATCGTCCCGAGGGCCTTGAACCAGGGCATGAGGCCACGTGGGATCTGCTCGGTCTTCGAGTCGTCGAGGAACTTCTGCCGCACGCCGCGGATGAACTGGAAGATCGCGACGCCCGCGAGCACGAGCCCGGCGAGACCGACCAGCCAGCGACCAGCGGGCCAGCCGAAGACGTCGCTCGCAGTCTTCTTCGCACCGCTGCCGGACGTGCCGGGGCCGGTGAGGATCTGGACGGCAATGGCGCACATGGCCGCGTAGACGATCCCGCTGGCGAACGCGCCCAGGCGCTCGATTCCGCGGTCGGCTCCCTCGGCTCCGTGGCCGAGGACCGCCCGGAACAGGCGCCAAACCGCGTAGCCGCCGAGCCCGATTGCCAGAACCGTGAGCAGGACGTGACCGAAGGACTGCTGCTCGACCGTTCGCAGCGCACCTTGCTGGTTCGTGATCTTGCCCCCGTGCCCAATCGCGAGGTCGAAGGCCAGGAGGCCGATGATCCCGTAGACCAGGGCCCGTGCGACGAACCCGGCGCGCGAGAGGACCTCGAAGGCTGTGCTGTGGACGAACTCCTCGCTCCACGAGCGCGCGGTGCGCACGGGCGCAGTGGAATCAGGCTGAACCGTTGACATGTCCCCACTCCTCTCTCGGCAGGCAGATCGTGATCGCGGCGGGCTGCACCTTGACGGTGAAGGAGCGGACCTTCTCGCGATCGCCTCCGTCCACCTCGTAAAGAACCTTGCGATTCAGCTTGACCTTGATCTTCTTCGCCGTCGTCGCCTGGACGAGCGGCGACCGCTCCGGATGGCCGACGGCGGTGCGCGCCAGCGTTCGCATCCAGTCGGCGATGCCGTCAGCGTTGACCACGCCGAGCTCGAGGCGGCCGTCGTCCGGGCGAGCATCCTCGAACACCTCGATTCCGCCGAAGAGGCGGCCGACGTTGCCGAAGAGGATGCAGCTCGCGGCTCCGGCGTACCAGGGTGTCCCATCCACCTCGATCTTCGCCTTGAACGGCTTCGCCCGGAGGTTCTGCGAGCCGCTCCAGACATAGGCGACCCGTCCGAGGCGATCCTTGAGCTTGCCGTCGGCCTGCTCGATCATCGCGGCGTCGAAGCCGGCGCCGGCCATGACGGCGAAGCGCTCGCCGTTGAACCGGCCGACGTCGAGCTTGCGCCGTTCCCCGTCGAGGCCGATCGCCACAGCACGCCGGATGTCCTGCGGGATCCCCAGGTTCGTCGCGAGCAGGTTGGCGGTGCCGGCGGGCAGGATCGCGAGCGGCGTCTCCGAGCCCGCCAGCGCGTCGATCGAGCGCTGGACCATCCCGTCGCCGCCCCAGACGAAGAGCAGCTCGGCACCGTCCGCGAGCGCACGCTTCACCTGCTTGGGCGCGAACTTGCTCTTCGGCACCTCGACCCACATCGGATCCGGGATCCCTCTGCGCTCCAGCTCGCGCCGCAGCTCGGGCAGGCCGCCGCCGAAGGACTTGCCGGCGTGCGCGACCACGGCGACCTTGGTCATCGAGCGGCCTCCCCCGATGCCCGTGAAACGAGCACGAGCGCGGACACCGCTGCGATCCCGATGACCACGCCGCCTGCGATGTCGAGCGGGTGGTGCATCCCGCGATACATGCGGGAGAAGGCGACGAACACGGGGATCAGGATCGCGACGACCCAGATCGCGACCTGTGCCTTGCGATTTCTGATTCGCGACGTCAGCAGCAGCGCGAGGCCGCCGTAGACCGCGATGGACGCCGCGGTGTGTCCCGAGGGATAGCTGGCATTCACCGGCAGCTTCTCCAGGCGAAGCACCTCCGGCCGGTGACGGTGGATCACGAGCGTCGTCGCTCGATACGACGCCGACTCGACGGCGAGCGCGAAGAGCAGGAAGCCGGCGAGCCGCCAGTGCTTCGCGGCGACTGCGATCAGCGCACCGACGGCGGCGACGATCGGCAGCACGACGCCGCCCGCCATGGTCGAGCCGACGAGTGAGGCATCCGTCAGACCGCTCGAGCGATGGTGCGCGAGAAAGCCGATGAAGCGCTCGTCGTCCGCCGCGACTCCGTGGACGTGGAGCAGCACCCGCGTGACGAGCAGTCCGGCGACGATCGACAGCGACGCAATCGCGACGACTGCGAACAGGATGCCGAGCACATACGTCCAGACCGGATGGTCTTTGCCTGGTAGTGCCGCCAGGCGTCGCCCGAGCCGACCCGGCTTCTGGTCGAGGGCCGGAACGTCCAGCGCCGTCCGGCTCGCGGCGGGATGGCCGCGCGGCGGAGACGAGGCGGGGGTACTGAGGGTTCGTGTCGACATTCGGGGAAGCCCGTTCCAGGGGAGTGGGCGGAAGACACGGTTTCTGATTTGTCTCGTTCGGAAACATCGGGGCGCGCCGGCACACGGCCAATCTCCACACTTCGCCTAGATGCCACTCGTCGCCGATCTGACCGCAGCGCTACTCGCCGGGCTCACCGCGTTCCTCGCCGCCCGCTGGTACGCGCGATCTGCCGCGACGCCGGAACGGCCGAGCTTGGAGGTCGCACGCGCGCTGGGCGACACGGTGAAGCCGCACCCCGGCCCGAGGCGACTCCTGGCCCGTCGGCTCGACCGCGAGGTCGCGAGCGGCCTTCTGCTGACGCTTGCCCTCTCCGTCACTCTTCTCGGCGGGCTCGTGCTCGGTGTCCTCGCCGTCGTCGTGCGCCGCGTTCCGCTCGTTCAGCACGTCGACAACTGGGTGGCCGCCTGGGGGTTCGACCACCGCAGCGGCCCGTCGACGAGCGGCCTCCATGCGATCACCGATCTCGGAAGCATCCAGATCGTCGTCGTGCTGGCGATCCTGCTCGCCTTGCTCGACTTCGTCCGCACGCGGAACCGGTGGACCTTCCTCTTCCTGGCGGTCGTCCTCGTCGGCATGGAGCTCGCCCAGCATGGCGTCAAGGATCTCGTGGGTCGCCTCCGTCCGACCCTCGATCCCGCGGCGGCGCTGCTCGGGCCGTCGTTTCCGAGCGGGCACTCGGCCACCGCGGCGGCCTTCTACGCAGCGGCGGCACTGGTCGTCGGCCGCTGGCTGAGCCGCCGCTCGGCGCGGCACGTCGTCATCGGCGCAGCAGTCGGCATCGCGGTCGCCGTCGCCGCCAGCCGCGTGCTCCTCGACCTGCACTGGCTGTCGGACGTCGTCGGCGGTCTCGCGCTCGGCTGGGCGTGGTTCGCGCTCGTCGCCGTCGTCTTCGGTGGACGGCTGCTCATCCCGACGGCTGCCACCGACGTTGCGGCGGCCGAGGCCACCGCCGCCAACGGAGCGAGCCGGGCGAGCCCGAACGGGCACTCGCTGCGGTCACGACAGCAGTCACCGGCATCGAGGCGCTGAGCGCTGACCCGAGTCTCGGGTTAAGGGCTACCGGCGGTCGGGCTCGACGATCAAGACGATCCCGGCGGACGCCTCCAACAGCGGCAGGGTCGCATACACGGCCTCGTCGATCTGGATGCGAGGCAGCGGGGGAAGCATTTCTTCGTAATAGGTCCCCGGCCCGTAGAGCCGGCCGTACCGGGCGACGACGCCGCCGATTTCGAGCACCAGGCGCTCGTTATGGTCGACGACCTCGTCGCGGGCGCCGCCCGGCCGCCAGGCGATGCTCTGGGCCACGAAGTGAGCGGCGGCGGACGCCTTCGCGGCGGCGATCAGGTTGCTAGTCCCTTCGCTGCGGATCCGATCGTTGCCCGCGGCGTACGCGTCGAGCTCGTCGAGCCGGTCGGGCAGGTCGGTGAGCTGATGCATCACCGCCTGCGGCTCGAACCGCTCGACTGCTTCGGTAAGCCGATCTGCGTCGAACACGTCGCAGACGACCGGCTCGCCGCCCAGTCGGCGGAGGCGCTCGGCCTTCTCCGGAGAGCGCGTCATCGCGGCGACGACGTGCCCCTGCCCGACGAGCAGCGGTAGCAGCCGAATGCCGATCACGCCCGAGGCACCGGCGAGGAAGATGCGCACCGTCCGACGCTATACGCGTCGGCCCCGAGGCTCGAAGGCCAGCGCGCTCACGACCGGCCGAGACTCGGGCGCCGGCTGGTCCTGGCTGGAGTACGGGCGGTTCAGGAGGTGCCCGCGGTGCACCAGCGTGGTCGAGCCGCCGCCGTCGAGGTTGATCGCGCTCTCGGCGCCCAGCTCGACCATCACCTCGGCGAGCTCGAGCATCGACAGTCCTCCGTCGACGTTCGAGCGCCGCCCGTCGCACGCGACCGTGACGAGCGACTCGCTCGAGACGCCGAGCGCAGCGCGCGGGTAGCGCCCGTCGCTGATGTCCGAGTCGAACTGCCCGGCACCGGCGGAGAAGCCCTCTCGGTCGTCGTCGGCGTCGAAGACGATCGTGCCGTCGAGGACGAGCAGCGGTCCGGCCTGCACGAGATCACCGGGCGGCTCTGGCGGAGCCGCGTCCCGCTCCACGAGCTGAACGGCCCCGTCGTCGATCAGGACGCTGCCGCGACGCGCGGCGTACGGCGCCGCGACCGGCTCGTGACCCACCGGCCGGCCGTCGATCCAGAGCTCGCCGAGCGGCCGGTACGGGTCGCGGAGAAAGAAGCCCCCGACGACGGCCTCCTCGACGGCGTTCTTTCGACTCCAGACGTCGAGGCGCTCCGGCCGAGGGAAGTGGACGACACGAGCGCGCGTGGATCGCCTCGGATAGCGAACGGCGTACAACGTCGTCACCTCGCCGTCGGCCAGGGCGTGGCGCCAGAGCAGGTACTCGATCCCGTCTTGCGCCGTCGCCGTGCCTCCTCGCTCGGATTCGACAAGGGTAAGGTCATCCGCATGACGCGGGTCGTCATCCTCGGCGCCGGGTTCGGCGGGCTCGAGCTCGCGACGATGCTGTCGTCGGCCGACGAGGGCTGCGACCTCGACGTCGTCCTGATCGACCAGGGCGACGCGTTCGTTTTCGGCTACTCGAAGCTCGACGTGATGTTTCGGCGAACGACGCTCGACGCGGTCCGATTGCCGTATCGAGGGTTCGCCAAGCCCGGTGTGCGCCTGCTGCAGGAGACCGCGACCGCGATCGATCCTCAGGCGCGCCGCGTCACGACCGACGCCGGAGTCCACGAGGCGGATGTGCTCGTCGTCGCGCTCGGCGCCGATTACGACTACGAGGCGACCCCCGGCCTGCTCGAGTTCGGCAACGAGTTCTATTCGGTCGGCGGAGCGGATCGGCTCGCCGACGTGCTCCCGACCTTCAACGGTGGGCGCGCAGTCGTCGGTGTCTGCGGCGCGCCGTACAAGTGTCCGCCCGCGCCGAGCGAGGCGGCCCTGCTCCTGCATGACTTCCTGCTCGCACGCGGCGTGCGCGACGACTGCGAGATCGCGGTCGTCACGTCCTTCGAGACGCCGATTCCCCCGTCGCCGGACTCGTCGGAGGCGCTGCTCTCGGCATTCGAGGAGCGCGACATCGCGTTCCTCCCGGGTCGCCGCATCCGCTCGCTCGAGGCGGAGACCGTCGTGCTCGACGACGGAGCCGAGCTGCCCTTCGACCTCTTCCTCGGAGTTCCGAAGCACCGCGCGCCCGACGTCGTGCTCGCGAGCGGGCTGGCCGAGGACGGCTTCGTCCCGGTCAGCTCGCAGACGCTCGAGACGCGCTTCCCGGGTGTCTACGCAGTTGGCGACGTGGCGACGGCGGGTGTTCCCAAGGCCGGCGTCTTCGCCGAGCGCGCCGCGCGGGTCGTCGCCGAGTCCGTTCTCGCAGCCCTCCGCGGCGGAGAGCCGCCTGCCCCATTCGACGGGCGCGGCTCGTGCTACATCGAGTTCGGCTCGGGTCGCGTCGGCCGGGTCGACATCGACTTCCTCTCGGGCCCCACGCGAACCGGGACCTTCCAGGCGCCCTCTGCGGCGCTCGTCGAAGAGAAGCGGAACTTCGGCTCGAGCCGCCGCGCGAAGTGGTTCGACGCCAGCTAGTCGCCGAGCGGCGTGGCGGTCGCCGGGCCGCCGAGCGACGAGCGTCCGCCCGGGCGCAGGTCCAGGCCGAGCTCATCGGCCTCGGGCTCCGGCCCGCGTGAGATCTCGCCTCGAATCCTGAGCTCGTCCGCATCCTGCTGGGCCTGCGACTGGAGCGTGATGCGGCGTGTGAGCACGGTCGCCCGCTCCTGCAGGCGGTGCACTTCGACGAGGTCGGTTGCCCGGAGCGCGGCGGCGCTCCGCTCGTAGGCGCCGCCGGTGCTGAAGAGATGGGTGAGCTTGAGCACGAGCGCGACGAGGTCGATCGCGATCAGGAAGGCCAGGAAGAACTCCACGTACTTCTTCACCGACGGGCTCGCCTGTTCGACGCGATCGAGCGCCGCCTGGCGGGCGAGGAAGTCGCGGTCGGCCTTGATCGTCGCGATCCGGTTCGCGATCTGACCGCTCTCGGCCGCTCGCCAGGCCGTGATCTTCTGCTGGTCGGCGGCGATCGTCGCTGCGAGCTGGGGACGGGCGCGCTTCAGCTCCGCCGCGGCGGCGGCCGCCCTGCGGGCGTCGCGCTTGTAGTAGGGGCCGCGGCCGAGCTTGTGGGTCTGGGAGCAGGCCTGGAGGCCGGCCTCGCAATCGGCGAGGAAGCGGCTGTTCGTGACCTGCTTCTGGAGGCTCGCCTGCTTGGCCTGCGCGGTCGCAATCTCCTTCTGCGCCGCGGCGATCTTCGCGTCGTATGTGCGCGTGATCGCGTTGGTCGCCTCGTGGATGCGCGAGGTCGTCGTCTTGCTGAGCTCGTCGTTGATCGACCCGCTGTAGATCACCTGCGCCATCGGGAGCCCGATCACGAGCGCGATCGCGAGCGAGAGCGCGAAGCGCGGAACCGCGAGCACGAGGTTCCACTTCCAGCTCGTGCCGAAGCTCTTCAGAACGAGGCGCTCGATCAGGCAGTAGAGGACGGCCCAGAGCGGGAGCACCCAGAGGACGCTCACGATGGAGGTGCTCCACCACTGGCTCGCGGCGACGGTCATCCCGAAGCCGCTGACGACGGCCATCCCCGCGACCCACATGCCCAGGCCGTTGAAAAAGCTCGCCTCGCTGGGCACGTTCCGGAGAACGAAGCCGTCGCCGCCGGCAAACCAAGCCCACCCGGCACGCACGCGCCGGCGCGACACCTTGCGCATCATGGCGGCGTCGCTCGTCGTCCCTTCATCCGTGGTCGGGGTAGTACTCACGCGAAGAACAGAAGACGGACGAACGGCCGAACAGTTGGCGCCGCTGGGCGATTCTTAGGGACTTTTCACGCTCTCGAGCTCGTGCTCGAGCTCGCGGAGGCGACGGCGAATCGGCATCTTCGAGACCCGGTCGGTGTGGAGCGTGTCTAGCGCGCACGCGAGGAAGCACGCCGCGCCGAGAGAGGTGTTCCAGTTGGCCGCGGCCAGGTCGATCATCGAGCCGGTTGAGGGGACGACGTAGCCGGCGACGGCAGAGATGCCGAAGAAGATGCAGCCGAGCAGGTTGATCCCCGGCTGCCACCAGCCGGCCCCGCCGCGCACCGGCAGCCATCCGTGCCAGCGGTGCCGGTGTGAAGCGCGGTAGGCGATCGCGCCCGAGACGAGGAAGCAGATCGAGCCGCGCCAGTCGGGCCGCCAGACGAGCCTGTCGTAGGTCGAGCTCGTCACCTCGGTGTGCAGAGCCTGGAAGGTGGTGACGTTGAAGAAGAGCGTTCCTGCCGACTGGACGATCGCAGCCCACCAGGAGGCGCGGCCGCCCCCGGACGAGTGGCGTTCGGGCCACGCGAGCCAGCTCTGCAGGGCCCCGCCGGCGGTGAACAGGATCGAGCCGACGAAGAACGTCACCGCGTCGGCCGAGTCGCCGACCAACTGCACGTAGCCCGGAAACGGGCCCAAGAGGAAGCAGGTCGACCCGAGGGCGAAGCAGAGGGCCATCCAGCGCGGGCGCGTCATGGCTAAGTCAAACACGGTCGCAGCTACCCTTGCGTGGTGGGCGCCGAAGACCTTGAGGTCGCCGCTCGATTCCGGGCCGCCTTGGAGACAGCGGTGAGAACGGGAGACCACGAAGCCGTGCTCGAGCTGGTGGCTCCCGACGTGGAATGGGTCACCCCGCAGCGCACCCTGAATGGAGTCGACGAGTTGAGAACCTGGCGGCTCTGGGGCTCGTCGGCGGAGGCATTCGACTTCGAGTTCGCCGAAGGCGACTGGGTCGACCACGGAGACGGGCGCCTGGAGTGCGAGGTCAAGCAGGTCTACCGCGTCAAGGAGACAGGCGACCTCGCCTACGAGCGCGTTCGGCGCGTCGAGGTCACCGTGCAGGACGGAAGGATCAGCCGGTACGAGCTCCGCTTCACGGGCTAGTCGTTACGCGGCCGCTCGGCAACCACCGCGATCTTGCGAACTCGGCCGGACGCGAGCCACTGGCTCCACAGGCGATGGGCGGTCAAGAGCTCGTCGAGCGCCCGGCGTCCGATCTGGGAAGCGATCGCCGGCGCGTCCGCCGCGAACGCGTCGGTCAGCGACTCGGCGACCGCGCGGTGCGACGGGCTCCAGTCTTTCTGCCAGCGGACGACCAGACCGGCGCGTGCGAGCAGCGCGTGAAGCTCGTCGAGCGGCGTCAGCCAAACCGTGTCCGCGTCCGGCATCCGCGCCCGCTCCGACTCGGTCAGAGGCATGCCCTCCTCCACGGTGAACGCGAACCGACCGCCGGGTGCCAGCGCACGGGAGATCCCCTCCACGAGCGGCTCCTTGTCACGGAACGCGAGCATCGTCTCGAGCAGAAGCACCGCATCGAACCCACCGGGCGGAAGCGGCGGGACCTGCGCCACCACGAAGCGGCAGGGCAGGCCGCGAGCGCGCTCACGCGCGATGTCGACGGCGCTCGCACTCGAGTCGACGCCGAGGTAGCTGCAGTCGAGCTCTCGGGTCAGGAGCCGTCCAGGCCCGGCGACTCCGCAGCACACGTCGAGGACGGAAGTGCCGGCAACAATGCCGGCGCGCTCGGCGAGGGCCCGGATCTCGCTCGCGCGCATGAAACTCTCCTGCTCGACGTACTCTCCGGGAGCGTAAGCCGACTCACGCGCGTGCTGCAGCGCCTCGACGAACGGACGTCGCTCGTCCTGCGTCATGCGCAGAGAAACCGGCGCACGAGATCGAGCGTACTTCACTCCGGATGGTCCAAGGCGAAGCGACGGTGAGAGCTGCGCGGCGCCCGCTGACCTGGCTGAGCGCCCAGCCAGGCCCGCTCGCCGGCCTCTGCGGCACGCTGGCGCTCCTGGCCGTGCTGGCGTGGACGGTCGGCCTCGACGGCGCCGGCTGGCTCGTCGGTCTCGCCAGCGGCCTGACGCTGAACGTCGCGCTCGCGCGAGGTCTCTGGCGCGACCCGTGCGCGAGGCTCGGCCCGGCCGGCTGGGTGACGCTGGTCCGCGGGACGCTCGTGGTGGGCGTCGCCGCGCTGACTGCGGCCTCGTTCGAGCGCCAGGTGGCGACGGCGACGCTCGTAACGCTCGCATCCATCGCGCTCGTGCTCGACTTCGTCGACGGATGGATCGCGCGGCGCACGGCGACGGAGTCGCCGCTCGGAGCCAAGCTGGACGGCGAGGTCGACGCGTTCCTGCTCCTCGTGCTCAGCGTGGAGGTCGCTCCGGATGTAGGCGCCTGGGTGCTTGCGATCGGCCTCGCGCGCTACGCGTTCTTCGCGGCAGGATGGGTGCTCCCATGGATGCGGGCGCCGCTGCCGCGGCGCGAGTGGAACAAGACCGTGACGGCGTCCCAGGGAGTCGCGCTGGTGATCGCGGCTTCGGGCGTTGCGCCGCTGTGGGTGAGCCGCGCCCTGCTGGCCGTCGCCCTTGCCATGCTCGCCGAGTCCTTCGGTCGCAGTGTCTGGTGGCTGTGGCGTCACCGCGAAGACGCGCCTTCCCGTCTCGTCGTGGCTCGTGCCCGGCACCCGGTCGTGACCGCGGTGCTCACACTGCTCGCCGTGGTGATCGTCTGGGCCGCGCTCGTGGCGCCGATCCGGCCGTCGCTTCTCACCGCGGGCTCCTTCCTGCGGGTCCCGCTCGAGGGCCTCCTCGTCGTCGGCCTTGCCCTCGCCTTGCCGACCAGGGGGCGGCGTCTCGTACCGTGGCTGATCGGCCCGCTGCTCGGCGTGCTGGTTCTGATCAAGCTCCTCGACTACGGCTTCTTCATCGCGTTCGACCGCCCCTTCAACCCGGTCGAGGACTGGAGCTACCTCACGATCGGCGCCGCGACGGTACGTGACACCTTCGGCAGCCGTACCGCCGATCTCGCGGTCGCAGCCGCAATCGTGATCGGTCTCACAGCGCTCCTCGTCCCGGCGGTCGCACTGGGCCAGGTGACGCGGGTTGCGGGCCGTCACCGCCGAGGGTCGCTGCGCGCTGTAGGCGTACTCACCGCCGTGTGGGTGCTCTGCTGGGCGTTCAGTGCAGAGGTCTCCGGGGCCAGGTTCGCGTCGATGAGCGCGGCGCATCTCGCCGTCAGCGAGGTGCACGCCGTGCGGGCCGACCTCCGCGACCAGGCGCGCTTCAAGGCCCTGATCGCCCGCACGGACCCCTACAACAGCACGTCCTCCGGCACGCTCCTCAAGGGACTGCGCGGCAAGGACGTCCTGCTGGTGTTCGTCGAGAGCTACGGACAGATGGCGGTCCAGGGAACGTCGTTCTCGCCGGGCGTCGACAAGGTCGTCGACGCCGGCACCCAACGGCTCCAGGCCGACGGCTTCTCCTCCCGTAGCGGTTGGCTCACCTCGTCGACGTACGGCGGCGGCAGCTGGCTCGCCCACTCGACACTGCAGTCCGGGGTCTGGATCGACACCCCTTCGCGCTATTCCGAGCTGATCGCCAGCAAACGCTTGACGCTCACGGCCGCGTTCCGGCGCGCCGGGTGGAGGACGGTCGCCGACGTGCCGGCGACCCACGGCGCCTGGCCGGAAGCGCACTCCTTCTACCACTTCGAGAAGATCTGGGACCGCGACGACCTCGGCTATCACGGCCCGAGATACGGCTTCTCCACGATGCCGGACCAGTACGCCCTCGAGGCGCTACAGAAGCTCGAGCTGGCGAAGCGAAACCGCCGTCCCGTCTTTTCGGAGATCGACCTCACCTCGAGCCACACGCCGTGGACTCGGATTCCGCCGCTCATCTCCTGGACCAAGCTCGGCAACGGATCGATCTTCAACCGCGAACCGATCGACCGGACCGGCCTAGGCGACACCCAGCAGGGGTACGCGCAGTCGATCAAGTACGCCCTCCGCGCTCTGTATGGGTTCGTCGAGCGCCACGGCAACAAGAACACCGTGCTCATCGTGCTCGGTGACCATCAGCCGTCGAGGGTCGCCGAACCTGCGAGTCGCGAGGTCCCGACCACGATCATCGCGCACGATCCGAAGGTGATCAGCAGGCTCGCCAGCTGGGGCTGGACGAACGGGATGCTGCCGAGCTCGACGGCCCCGGTCTGGCTGATGAGCGCTTTCCGGGACAAGTTCTTCAACGCCTTCGACCACTGAGCACGCTCGGGAGCTCGAGCGTGTGGCGGCCCCGGCGTGCCTTGGTCTCCAGATAGCGGAGGTTCGCGGACGACACGTAGACGCCCGTGGGCACCTGCTCGACGACGGTCACGCCGGAGGAGCGAAGCTGCCGTGCCTTGTCGGGGTTGTTGCTGAGGAGGGCGACTCGGGACACGCCGAGCGCATGCAGCATCTGCGCGGCGGCGACGTAGCTGCGCTCGTCCTCGCCGTGGCCGAGCGCGACGTTGGCGTCGTACGTGTCGACCCCGGCGTCCTGCAGCCCGTACGCATCGAGCTTCGAGTAGAGCCCGATGCCCCGCCCTTCCTGCCGCAGGTAGAGGAGGTAGCCGCCGGCTTCGGCGATGCGCTCGACGGCCTCGCGCAGCTGCGGCCCACAGTCGCACCGCTGGCTCCCGAACACGTCTCCGGTAAGGCACTCGCTGTGGGGGCGAATCAACGGGACGGGGCGTTCGTCCGCTGGATGGGGAGCGGTGCGATCGCCGAGGGCGAAAGCGAGGTGCTCCCGGTCGTCGACGAGCCCGTCGAAGGTGAAGACTCGGGCATCCACCGCAAAGCCGTCCGCGAACCGGAGTGGCAGCTCGACCTGGGTGCGGATCCGCGCCGCTGGGAGGCGCGTCAACATCCGTCACCTCGCTCTGCCTCCTGGAATCGTGCGGAGAGGGCGTACCGCAGGAGAACGACGTCGCCGAGCTTCTGCACCTCGACGAGCTCCGCCCGACGCGCGGGGTTCCAGGGGAAGGTGCCGTCACGCACGAACCTCGGCGCCTCGGAGTCCCCGACGAAGATCGGAGCGACGGTCAGCTGCAGCTCGTCGACGATGTCCTCCGTGAGGAACTGCGTGTGGACCGTGCCGCCGCCTTCGACCATCAACCGGTCGACGCCTCGCGCAGCCAGGTCCGTGGTCAGCGTGCGCATCTCCACGTTGTCGCCCGCGTCGACGACGGTGGCGACCGGCCCGAGACGATCCCGCGCAGCTGCGACCCACGGGCTCGCGCAGTAGACGAGCTTCTCGGCGTCCCCGACCCTGAAGAAGTCGGCGCGTGCGTCGAGCTCGGCTCGTCGCGTCACCGTTACCTTCATGGGCGACTCCGGGAGGCCGCGGGCGGCCCGTTCCTCACGGCGAGCATCCGACCGCACGAGGAGCCGGGGATTGTCGGTGCGCACGGTCGTCGCCCCGATCAGGATCGCGTCGCAGGAGGCGCGGACGGCGTCGACCCGGTCGAAGTCGGCGTCGTTCGACAGGAACAGACGCGAGGCCGCCTTGCCGATGTAGCCGTCGATCGACACACAGCAGGAGAGCAGCGTGTAGGGGCGCTCAGGCATCGGCGGCTCCTTCCGGCCGGAAGTTGGCGCGCCTGAGCGAGCGATGCCACGACGCCCGTCGCCGGGGAAGCCACCCCGCGACGAGCACGAGCGCGCCGGGAAGGCTGGCGGCGAGCACCAGAACTCCGTAGGCGACGGCGGTCGCGGCGCCACGACTCGCGCCCAGGCCCGCCGCGGCGAAGGCCCATGCGGTCACTCCCTCGCGCGGTCCCCAGCCGCCGATGCTCGGCAGCACCATGGCCAGCATCGCGATCAACGCCAGCGGCACGAGCCGGGAGAGCGGCGCGGTGACGCCGGCCGTCCGTGCGGCAACGAGGAAGGTGGCCGCGTGACCGACGAGCACCAGGGCCGAGGCGACCACGACGGCCGGCAGCGCCTGCCGCCGCAGCACTCCGTTTCGGACGTCGGCCACCACCGCGCTCCATAGCCTGGAGCGCCGGCCCCTCACTCTCACCCGGCCCACGAGGACGACCCCGAGAACGACCGCGGCCGCTGCAACCACGACAAACGGCATGGAGGAGCGCAGAGGCGACGGCAACACCAGGAGGATGGAAATCGTCAGTACGACCTGCACGACCTGGCCGGCGCCGCGCTCCCACACGACGGCCCTCATGCCACGGCCGACGTCCTGCACCTCGCGCCCGTGACTGACGCCGCGATGGACATCGCCGGCGACACCGGCCGGGAGCATGAGGTTGAGGAAGACCGCGCGGTAGTAGGCGGCAACGGCGGCCGGCAGGGAGAGGCGGAGGCCGAGGCCGCGAGAGACGATCGTCCATCGCCACGCAGAGCAGACGGTGGTGAGGAAGAAGATGGCTCCCGCAGCCAGAAGAGCGCGGCCGTCCACCGCCTTGACGCCGGCCAGGAACGGGCCGGTGCCGAGACGCCAGATCACGACCGCGAGCAGCGCGACCGCGGCCGCTGGGCCGGCCCACCGCCGGACGCTTCTCACGGCAGCACCAGGAGGTCGGCGTGGCCAACAGTGACGGCGAGCGCGCCGGCTGCCGCCTCTCTCAAACGGCGGCGCCGGTAGAGCTCGGCATCGAAGGCCAGCGAGGGCTCCTGCTCGCACGCTGCGTCCACCCAGCCGGTGAGCCACTCGACCGCCAGGTCGCTGTCCGTCGCTCCGAGCCGCCACGGGCTCGGTCTGACGACGACTTCGGCTCCCAGCCGCCGGAAACCCTCGATAGCCGCGTGCACGGCGTCCGGGCCGAGCTTGCGCCCGCGGGGCGTTACGCGGCGCTGGTGCTCGTCGAACGAAGCCGCGACTCGCGCGTCGAGCGGATCCGCCGGGCGCAGCTGGACGCGGCCGGTGACGGAGAGCGTGAGCACCACTGGGCACCCGGCTCCGGCGCACGTGCGCATCAGCCCGAGCAGTTCGTCCGCCGTCAGCAGGTCGAGCAGCGCCGAGGCCGTGACCAGACTCGCCCCGGCGAGCTCGTCCCGGCCGAGGCGGGTGACATCGGAGGGCCTGGTCTCGACGGTGATGTCGGCTCCGTCGGCGGCAGGGCCGGGCACTGTGGCACCGGCGAGCGTCAGGAGGTCCGGGTCGCGGTCGTGGAGGATCCAGTGCTGCGGCCCGGGCAGCAGCGGGGCGAGCCAGCGGCCCATCGACCCGCTGCCGCAGGCGAGGTCGTGCACGACGAGGGGACCGCGGGACGTGAGGCGGCGGAGGTGCCGGACGAGGTCCGGCGAGCGGGCCGCAGCGTCGGCGCGTTCGCGCAGGTCGAGCCACTCGGGGCTGACCCGGATCGCTTCGGCGGTCGTCACGCGGCCCTCCCGAGGACCTCTGCGACGGCAGAGGTCGTCGTCGACCAGCCGGCGAGCGACTCGCGCCGCTCCCGAGCCGCGCGGCGCAACCGCAAGCGGAGGTCGGCGTCCGAGAGCCAGGCTCGCAGCGCGCCACGGAGTGCAGCAGGGTCGTCGGGCGGAACCAGCACGCCCGGTCGAGTGCCGTCGGCGCCGTGCCCGAGAGCCTCGGGCACACCGCCGACGTCGGCGGCGACGACCGGCAGTCCTCGTGCCAGCGCCTCGGCGACGACCATCCCGTACGTCTCCGTACGCGACGGCAGCACCAGCACATCCGCAGCGCCGTAGCTCCCGGCGAGCTCGGCTCCCGCCTGCGGGCCGGAGAATCGAACCCGCTCGTCCATCTTGCCGGCGGCGAGCCGGCGCCGTAGACGTTCGACAAAGATCGGGTCGCGCTCGAGGCTGCCGACGCACAGGCACTCCCAGCAAAGGCCCGTCAGCGGCGCGAGCGCGTCCAACAGGACGTCGTGGCCCTTGCCGGGGATCACCGCAGCGACCGAGAGCAAGGCCCCGGCGGTCGCCGTGCCGGGCGCGAGCTCTGCGCGCTCGACACCGGGCTCGGCGACGTGGACGCGGTCGCTCGGCAGCGAGTAGAGCTGGAGCAAGACGCGTCGGGCCCAGGCGCTGGTGGTGACGACGGACGCTGCGGCCGAGAGCGCTGCCCCTTCCCGCTCGTCTCTGAGCGGCATGTGCACGAGCGCGACCAGACGCAGGCGGGTGCTCTCGGGGACGAGCACCTCGGGAGCAGGCGAAGCGACCAGCCCGTCGACCAGGACGAGGGCGCGGTCGGGGATCCGTGACAGGGCATCGGCGAGCGCGGCGTGCGACCGCGCATCGGGTGACGGCCACGACCCCGGGACTTCGTGAACGTGCACCGTCCAGCCGGCGTCGGCGAGGCCGTTGCACACCCGGCGGTCGTAGGCGTTGCCCCCGCTCGGGCGCGCCGGGTCGTCGATCCCCGCGGGGACGACGATGTGCACCGTGGCGGTCACAACGCGCGCTCGTAGGTCGCCGAGGCGATGTGGGACTCGTGCAACGTGACGACGAGCCCGTCGAGTTTCCGTCCGGCATCGCCGAGGGCACCGGCCTGCGCACGGTCTGCCAGCCGATCCGCGATCAGCCGGGCGAGTGCCTCTGACGTGGTGTTCATGCCGGCGAGCGCCGGCTCGTCGTCGAGATTTCGGTAGCCCAGCTCTGAAAGGACCGCATGCAGCTCCTCGGTCGCCCGGCCGATGTCGACGACGACCCCGTCGGCGTCGAGCTCTGCGCGCCTGAACGTGGCGTCGACGACGTAGGTCGCGCCGTGGAGCCTCTGGGCCGGCCCGAAGGTCTCGCCGCGCAGACTGTGGGCGATCATCATGTGATCGCGGACGGTCACGCCGAACACGCCGTCCTACCCCTCGCCATAGGTGAGCGTGTGACAGAGGGCCGGCAGGGTTCCCGCGGCCAGGCGGGCCATCACGTCGGGCAACTCGGCGAAGCGCGACTCGCCGGTGAGCAAGGCGTCGAAGGCGGGGTCGCGCAGCAAGTCGAGAGCGAGCGCCAGACGATCGGCGAACGTCCGGCGCGAGGCGCGGGCCGGGGAGAGCGTTCCGACCTGGCTCGAGCGGATGGTGAGGCGGCGGCCGTGGAACGCCCCTCCCAGCGAGAGACGAACCTCGGTGTCGCCGTACCAGCTGAGATCGACGACGGTGCCTTCGGGAGCGAGCAGGTCCAGCGAGCGCTGGAGCCCTGCGGACGTCGCGCTGGTGTGCACGACCAGGTCGAGCTCCTCCGGAGCGTCCTCCGGCAGGGCGAAGTCGACCTCTAGGGCGGCGGCTACGCGGGCGCGACCGGGGTCGACGTCCACGAGCGTCACCTGCACGGCCGGATACCGTTGCAGCAGCCGGGCGACGCAGCAGCCCACCATCCCGCCGCCCACGACGGCCACCCGGTCGCCCACGGCGGGAGCGGCGTCCCACAGCGCGTTGATTGCGGTCTCGACCGTGCCGGCGAGCACGGCGCGGGCGGGCGGGACGCCCTCGGGCACGACCGAGACGGCGCTGGCGGGCACGACGTAGGCGGTCTGGTGCGGGTAGAGGCAGAACACGGTGCGGCCGCGCAGGTCGGGCGGCCCTTCTTCCACGGCGCCGACGTTCAGGTAGCCGTACTTGACCGGCGCCGGGAAGTCCCCCTCCTGGAACGGCGCCCGCATCCTCGCGCGCTGGTCCGGCGGCACGCGGCCGCGGAACACGAGGGTTTCCGTGCCGCGGCTGATACCCGACCGGACGGTTCGCACGACGACGTCGCCCGGGCCAGGTTCTGGGAGCCCGACCGGACGGATCTCTCCGCGCCCCGGCGCTCGCAACCAGAACGCATGTGCGATCCTTCGATCGACTTCCTCGTAGTTGCGCACTGTCACAGGAGTCTTGTGCCGGAGTACGCGACCTGCCCGCCGCTGGATTGACTTAACGACGGAGTCTAGAGCCGCGGGATCCGGCAGCGAGGAACGCCGTCCCGAAGCACAACTCGGTCCACGACAGATCGGCCAGCTCGTCCTGCATGGCCGCGTGAACAGCCTCCCACGGACGGCGCCTGGCCCACTCGTCTATCGAGCCGAAGCGCCGCCCAACTGCGATCCCGAGCTGCGCTAGCCAACGGGGCACGTTGTCAGGAGCCTTGAGATCGAGTACGACCCAGTGCCCGCCGCGGGAGAGGGCGGCTGCGCCGTGGGCGATGACGTCTCCGCAATCGGGCACATGCGAGAGGGCGTAGGTGGACAGGATCGCGTCGACTTTGGTCGGGAAGTCGAACTCGGCCGCGTCGGCTTGCACGAGGCTGACGTTGCGCCAGCCGTTGGTCTCGATCCGCTGCCGGGCCTGGGCGAGCATCGCGTCGGTCAGGTCGACGCCGACGATCCGGCCGTTGGGGCCGATCGCCTGCTCGAGCAGCGAGAAGTTCAGACCGGTGCCGCAGGCGACGTCGACCACGGTGGCGCCCGGGCGAAGCCCGAGTGCTCGCACGGCCTGGAGGCGCTGGGCCCGCTGCGGGTAGCCGGGCACCGGATAGAACCGAGACGTGAGGTCGTAGTGCTTCGCCTTCTTGCGGTAGGTCTCGACGAGATGCTCCCGCGTGTTGTCGATCTGGCTCACCGTGCTCCTCGGTTTTGACGGCAGGTCACGCTGAAGTGGTCGCGCACCCGGCCGTCGACCGTCTCGTAGCTGAAGCGTGCCTCGCGAGGCGCCACGTCCACCTTCAGTGCGCCGAAGTGGCCCTGGACGATGCGGGCGAGCGGAATCGTCAGTTTGCGGGCGTCATTGTCCAGCGGAGCTCCGCCCGTCCCGACCGCCACGTACACCACCCGGTGGCGCGGACGGCTTCGGGCGTACGCGTGCAGGTGCCCGACGAAGACCACCTGAACGCCGTCCTGCTCGACCAGCGGGACGACCTTGCGCCGGAGACCTGGACTGAGTGGGCGTCCGGCAGGCTCCCAGGGCGGGTGGTGCCAGGCCGCGAAGCGGAAGCAGGAGTCGAGCGCAAGCGCGCTACGGGCGAAATGCAGCTGTGGCGAGTCGGGCCCGACCGGGCTGTCGGAATCCAGCACGACGACGGCCGCGTTCCCCCACGTGAACCGGTACCACCGCTCGTTGCCGAGCGAGTGGAACGCCTCGAGCTCCGGTTTCCCGCCGTCCGCCGCGACGTCGTGGTTGCCGAGCGCCGGGAACCAGGCCGACTCGCGCATCACCGCCGCGTAGGGGGTGAAGATGTCGCGATCGAGCAACTCAGGCGCCCCAAGCGGGTAGGCGTTGTCGCCCACGGTGAGCACGAAGTCCGGGTGCCACGACCCGATCAGCGAGGCGACGGCCAGCTCGTCTTGCGTTCCGCTACCGAAGTCGCCCACGACGGCGAAGGTGAACCGGGCGGCTCGTGCCGGCGCGGCCCGGAACCTGCCCTGCGCGACGACCCCGGAGTCTGTCTCCACCGTGTACTCGTAGTGCGCCCCCGGCGTCAGACGGTTCAACCTGACGACGTGGTCGACGCCCGTGCCGGCGCCGATGCGGGAGCCGTTCCGGAGGATGACGAACGAGCGGTCGGGCACCGTCGTTCGGAACGAGATGATCGCGCTGCGCTGCCTCACGCTCTCGACCACGGGGCCGCGAGCGAGCGCAACCGCGGTAAGCGCAGCGCCGATCACGGCGTACTGGACTCGACCGCAGCCTTGATCGCCGCCATCTCGATGTCCATTACGCGCTGGATCCTGCCCTTGAGCACGGCGCCCGGGATCGCGCGCATGACGTTCTTGCGGTCGACCTCGACCCACATCATGGCTTCGGTCTGCCGGTCGTCCGTCGGCTCGAGCTCCATTCCCCAGCGCGCCGCGGACGTGCCCATCGGGCCTGCGAACGCGATGCGGTGTGGCGCTTCGACCGCGGTCACGTTCTGGGCGCGATGGCGAGTGGACCCGAATGGCCCCTTCGCCCGCTGCTCCACCCGCGCGCCCGGCTGAAGCGGAGCCCCTCCGTCCACCCAACATTCGCGAACCGTGGGTGCCCACTCCGACCAGCGCCCGAGGTCACAGAGATACGCCCACACCTCGGGGACGCTGCCGGCGATTGCTATGCGGCTCTCGGATCTGTCCGTCATCGCGCCAGGCGAGATCGACATTATCGAGCAGTACGCTCGGGACGAACGCCTGGATCGGTTCGCGCCGACCTGCCGCTAGTCGAGCATCCGCGGTAGGCCGAACTGAGCGAAGACGCCCGCGCCGGCGAACCATGTCAGCGTTGCGATCCGGTCGCCCTCGAGGGTCAGCACGAACAGCGCGAGCGCGCGACCGGCGTCGGCCGCGGGCGAGGTGAGATAGCAGCCGAATGCCGGCTGCCCGTTGGCGCGCGTCGGCACGAGCCGCAGCGGCGTGCCGCGACGCTCGGCTGCACCGCGCAGGAATGCCGCGATTGCCTCGTGGCCCTGGTAGGCGTGGGGAAGTGGCGGCATCGTCAGCCATGCGTCCTCCGTCAGGAGCGCAACCATGCCGTCGACGTTGCCGGTCTCGACCGCTTCGGTGAAGCGTCCGATGAGCTCGCGCTCCTCCCTCGAGTCGGGTAGCGCCGCGCGCTCGCGGTCGGCGGATGGGAGGCGCGACTCGAACGCAGCCCTCGCGCGGCGGAGGAGGCTGTTCACCCCTGTTTCGGTGGCGTCGAGCAGCTCGGCGGTTTCCGCGGCCCGATAGCCGAGCACGTCGCGAAGCACGAGCACCGCACGCTGCTCCGGCGGCAGGTGCTGGAGGCCGACGACGAAGGCAAGTGCGATCGCCTCTCGCCGCTCGTAGCGCGCGTCCGGCCCTGGAGCCTCGTCGGGCACGCCGTCGAGGAGGACGTCGGGGTACGGCTCGAGCCAGAGCGGCTCGTTCCAGCGGGTCGGCTCGGGGAGGTGCGTCATCGGTTGCCCCTCGGGCCGGCGGCCCTTTGCCCGCAGCGCGTCGAGCGCGCGGTTGGTGGCAATCCTGTACAGCCAGGTACGGATCGACGACCGCTCCTCGAACTGCTCGAGACCCCGCCAGGCGGCGAGGAGCGTCTCCTGGAGCAGGTCCTCGGCATCCTGCAGCGACCCGACGATCCGGTACAGGTGGACCTGGAGCTCGCGGCGGTACGGGTCGGTGAGCTCCCGGAAGGCGTGCTCGTCGCCATCGACCTTTCCTTTCATGCGCATACCGATACTGACGCCGCGCCCGCTTGAAACTCGTCGCCCAGTTTTCGCTGCTGCAGTCGCCTGAACGAACACGGCAGTCGAACACGCGATGAAAGGAGAGCCGAGATGGCGAAACTCGTGGTCAGCGAAGAGGTTTCCCTCGACGGTGTGGTGCAGGATCCAACCGGCGAGGAAGGGTTCCGGCACGGCGGCTGGTTCAACCGCGTCGGCGCGGAGACGCGCCGGGCGTGGGCGGAGGTCAAGACCAAGGAGGCGTTCGCCGCAACTGCGCTCCTGCACGGGCGCAAGACCGACGAGTGGTTCGGCTCGCGGTGGTCGACTCGGGAGGGCGAGTGGGCGGACAGGTTGAACAGCCTGCCGAAGTACGTCGTGTCGTCAAAGCTCGTCGATCCGGTGTGGGGCAACTCGACCGTGCTGGAGGGCGATGTCGTCGGCGAGGTCACGCGGCTGAAGCGGGAGCTCGACGGCGAGCTCGTTCTGTTCGCCAGCCGCGCACTCGCGCAGACGCTGTTGGAGCACGACCTCGTCGACGAGGTGCGACTGACCGTGTACCCGGTCGTGCTCGGCGACGGCGAGCTTCTCTTCGCCGAGCTGAGCGACCAGCGGCCGCTGCGCCTGATCGAGGCGCGGATGCTCGGCGACGGCCTCGCGCAGCTCTACTACGAGCGAGCCCGGGACTGACGCCTTGCGCAGATGAGGGGCGGCCGTGCGGCCGCCCCTCATCGTCGAGTCTCCGTTTCGTGACGTCGTCGACGCGCAGCCGCGGCTAGCCGTCGTTCTCGTCTTCGACTTGGTTGTCGTTGCCGAGGGGCTGCCAGCCGGGGACGAACTGGAGGCCGGCGGGATGGACTGCGACCGCGTCGCTGCCGTCCTTGGCGTCGAGCGTGTAGATGGTGCGGCTCGGGAAGTCCAGCGTGGCGATGCGGCGCCCGTCGGGCGACCAGGCGGTGCCGTAGTCGGTCGCGTCGTGGGTGATCTGGTGCTGGTGAGTGCCGTTGGCGTTCATCACCCAGATGTCGCCCCAGCTGTTGCCCATGTCGGCGATGCCGTGCGTGTCGGCGAGGTAGGCGATCTTGTTGCCGTGAGGGCTCCAATCGGGCACCTGGTCCTTCGGGAGCGGGTCGAAGGTGAGCTGCGTCTGATTCGAGCCGTCAGCGTTCATCAGCCAGACCTGCGAGGTGCCGGTGCGGTTGCTGGTGAAGACGATCTTCTTGCCGTTCGGCGAGAAGGCGGGATACACGTTGTTGCCGACGTCGCTCGTCAGCCTGGTCAGGTCGCTGCCGTCGCTGTTGACGACGTAGATGTCGCGGGCGAAGGTCGATGCGCCGGCGCAGAAGACGATCTTGCTCCCGTCGGGGGAGAAGTCCGGGAAGATCGCGGTGACGCTCATGTGCGTGACCTGCTGTTTGTCCGAGCCGTCCTGCCTCATCGTCCAGACCTGGACGGGGCCGCCGCCTTGGCCCGAGCAGTAGGCGATGCGCTCGCCGTCGGCCGAGTAGGCGGCGCAGGCGTCGAAGCCCGGATCGGTGGTCAGCCGCTGGAGATCCTGTCCGTCAGGCCGCACCGAGTAGACGTCGGTGTTCCCGTTGAGGTTGATGCCGAAGGCAAGCCGCCCGTTCGTCTTGCCTGCATAGGTGGCACGGGCCGAACCGCTGAGCGCGGCCAGCCCGACGAGCGCGCACACGGCGGCGGCTGTGATGGCAAGAGCCTTTTTCATCTCGTCCCTCCTCCAGTTGTCGGTGCCGCGACTCTCGACAGCAGGGGTACGACCGCAGCCACAGTCGGGTACACAGGACGGGCTCCCGCTGCTTCCGTTCTGGCTTCGGACGCGGTAAAACCTGCCGGTGGAGTACCGGATCCTCGGACCACTCGAGGTGGTCGACGAGGGCGAGCCGGTCGCGCTGGGCAGGCTGAAGGAGCGGCTCGTCCTGGCGATCCTGCTCTTGCACGCGAACGAGCTCGTCGCGCGTGAACGGCTGATCGACGAGCTCTGGGGCGAGTCGCCGCCGCCGACCGCGAGGAAGGCCGTCAACGGCTACGTCTCCCAGCTGCGGAAGGCCCTGACCCGGAACGGCAGCGACCCGATCACGACCGCGGACGGCGGCTACCGCATCGAGCTCGATCTCGGCGAGCTGGACGCGGCACGGCTGCAGCAGGTCCTCGCCGCGGCCCGCGAGCGCGCATCCGCCGGCGAGCTCGAAGCGGCCGCCGAGCTGCTGAGCGAAGCCCTGGCGCTCTGGCGCGGCCCCACTCTGGCCGGACTCCTGCTCGAGTCGCGCGGGCGTGACCAGGTGGCGCAGCTCGACGAGCTGCGGCTGACGGCGCTGATGGATCGAATCGACTGCGACCTGGCGCTCGGTCGTCACGAGGAGGTGCTGGGCGAGCTGCAGGTGCTCGTCGGCGAACACCCTCTGCGGGAGCGGCTGCGCGCCCAGCTGATGCTTGCCCTCTACCGCGCCGACCGACAGGCCGAGGCGCTTGGGGAGTACCAGCGCGCGCGGGAAGTCCTCGTCGAGGAGCTCGGAATCGAGCCGAATCCGGCGCTGCAACGGCTGCAGAAGGGGATCTTGACCCAGGATCCCGCACTCGAGCTGCCGACCGGGATCCCTGCTCCGAACGGACTGGCTCGACCGGCGCAGGATGCTGCCGTCCCGCCGACGCGGCTTGTCCTGGCCGAGGACCACTACCTCTTGCGCGAGGGGATGAGACGAATGCTGGAGACGAGCCCCGACCTCGAGATTGCGGCCGTCTGCGCGGACCTCGACTCGCTGCTCGCGGCTGTCGAGGCGGAGCGACCCGATGTCGTCGTCACCGACATCCGCATGCCGCCGGGCAACCTCGACGAAGGGATTCGGGCTTCGGACCGGTTACGCGACGAGCATCCGGACGTCGGCGTGGTCGTGCTCAGCCACTACCTGGAGCCCGCCTACGCTCGGGCGCTCTTCGAGGCAGGGACGGAGCGCCGCGCGTACCTCCTCAAGGAACGCGTTAACGACGTCGGTCAGCTCGTTGCGGCGATCCGGGCTGTCGCGGATGGAGGATCGGTCGTCGATCCGAAGGTGGTCGAGGCGCTCGTCGCCGAAAAGACGCGGCGCGAGCAATCGCCCCTCAACGAGCTGACGCCGCGAGAGCGCGACGTCCTCCGGGAGATGGCGGAAGGGAAGAACAACGCAGCGATCGCGGAGGTGCTGCGCTTGAGCGAACGCACCGTCGAGAAGGTGATCCACTCGATCTTCCTCAAGCTCGGTCTCGCCTGGGAGACCGCAGTCCACAAACGCGTGAAGGCGGTGCTCTTCTACCTGACGGGAACTGCCGCGGAAACACAGTCGGCTGAAAGGTCGAGCTGACCGCCAACCGCGGCGATGCGCTCGCGCGCGTGCGACAGCTCGCCGCCGGTGGCGGAGGTGAGGCCGACGAGCTCGAGGCGAAGAGTGGCACCCTCGCTCCACACGCGGGCCCGCGCCGCGCGGCGCCGCAGGGCGCGACACGAGAAGTAGACCGCCTCCTCGACTTCGAGCGGGTACCGCTCCAGGTCGGCGGTTTCCACATCGAGCGAGCGGAGGGCGCCGGTCAGCCCGCGGGCGGGGAGGATCGACGGATAGATCGACCCGGCGAGCGCCCGCACTCGCTCGAGCGCCGCATCGACCTGCGGAGCCAATTCCTCGAGCACACGGCGCGCAGCGGCCGGGTCGGTGTCGAGCAACTCCCGGGCGAGCTCGACGGCCACCACGGTCGCGGCGAGATCCTGTTGCACGCCGTCGTGCAGGGCCCCCTCGATCCGCCGGCGCTCCCGGTCGAAGTCGGAGAACACGTGGAGAGGGTAGGCCTCCGCGTCGGAGGAAGCCAGCACGATCGCGGGCGTGTGCAGGCACGCTGTTGCGGCGAGGCCGAGCGGCGTAGCGTCTCCCTCGAGGAGGAGGCATCGCCATGGCCCATGAGTTGATCCTCATCGTCGACGACAACGAGCAGAACCGGAAGCTCGCGCGCGACGTGCTCGAGTTCGCAGGGTTCCGCACGCTCGAAGCCTCGGGCGGCGTCGAAGGTCTCTCCCTCGCCGTCGAACACCGCCCCGACCTGGTGCTCATGGACATCCGCATGCCCGACATGAATGGGCCTGACGTGCTGCGGAAGCTGAGGAAAGACGAGCGCACGGCCGCGATCCACGTGGTCGCGCTCACCTCCTCGACGATGAAGGGCGACCGCGAGCGCTTTCTCGCCGACGGCTTCGACGGCTACCTCGAGAAGCCGATCCGCGTCCGCGAGTTCCCCGACCAGGTCCGGAGTCATCTGGCGTGAGGTCGTTCCTCCGTTCGGCGTCAGTAAGGACGTATGAACCGCTGGCGCGAGCGGTGGCGCGCGTTCCGCTGCCGATCCGGGCGAAACAGCTGTTTGGCACGTTCGCGGTCGCCGCGCTGCTGGCTCTCGTCGCCGTGCTCGGCCTCGTCGCGCTCGGCCAGTCGAACTCCCGCGGGGCGGAGCTGAGGAGGCTGCAGCAGCGGGGTGTCTACGAGCAGCTTCTCCTGACGGACGCCACGCAGCTAAAGCAGTTGCTCGACTACCGAGTGGGCCCCGGCTCGAACGAGAGGCCATTGCGATCAGACGAAAGGGACTTACGGCATTTTGATCCTGCCTCCTACCAACGCGGGTACCTGTCGCTCGAGGATCAGCAGATCGGCAACGAGTTCGGCCGACTCTGCCAAGACGCCGGGACCGGCGACTGCCTCGCTGGCGTGGTGTCGCCGCGGCGCGTGCCGCTCACTCTCGCAGCGGTCGCTCCATCGCTCTTGCGGAGGCTCGATGCCGTTGACTTGCCCGCGCCCGGCATAACGCTCGACGATCCCGCCGCATGCATCGAGGCCCACGCGCCGTTTTTCTGCCTTTCCGGCTCTTCCGGTACGCCTCAGGATCGGGGGATTCGGTCGCTCGCGATCCACGACGATCGGTGGGCGGCTTCGTTCGCGAAGAAGCTCGCCGTCGTTACCAAGAAGACCCAGACCCGCGCGGACGCGCTCGTCGCCGCCGACCGGCGCTCGTATAGCCGCTCGCGCGACATCCTGATCGGTGCCGGCGCGGGCAGCCTCCTCCTGGCTCTCGCGCTCGGGCTGCTCCTGTCCGACTCCCTGCTCGTACCGCTGCGGAAGACGCAGAGGCGGTTGGCCGCGATCGCAGCAGGCGACTTCGCGGGGCATGTGGAGGTCCCGAATCGGGACGAGATCGGTGCGCTTGCCGGCGACGTCAACCG
>Ga0207683_10000830_pt1 | contig 28253 bp, 25 predicted proteins | sample KBSM73metaG_FD_184333 | JGI IMG/M metagenome (GOLD analysis project Ga0207683, IMG submission 184333) | Miscanthus rhizosphere microbial communities from Kellogg Biological Station, Michigan, USA - KBS M7-3 metaG (SPAdes) (version 2) | ecosystem: Host-associated > Plants > Roots > Rhizosphere >... | reverse complement strand
CAATCATTTTTATACTGGTGATTATTCTTGCTTCATCCCATATATCTTCATCAATAAACGATTGCAATAATTTCGCGCCACCTTCAACTATGAGGCTTTGAATGTTCAGATAATATAATGCATTTACAACCTGGTGAACAAGAGGTACATCTTCTGTAACCTGGTAATACATCAGATTGCCGGATTCTTCATGCTTTATTTTATTAAAAACGATTGTCCGTACCTGTTGATTGAAAATTTTCAGCCACGAGGGCAAACGCAAATCCATATCAACAATCATTCGCACCGGCGACGGACCGATCCATAATCTTGTTGTCAGTTCCGGGTCATCGTTAACAGCCGTATTTGTTCCTACGAGGATGGAAGCCTCTTCACTTCTCCATTTATGTACAAGACGATTGGAATAGTCATTGCTTATCAAAAGCCGGTTATCCGTTCCGGATGATATTTTAAGATCGGCAGTCTGTGCCCATTTTAAAATTATATAAGGCCTGTGTTTGGTATGAAAAGTAAAGAACCGTTTATTGATTTCCTTTGATTCATTCTCAAGTATACCCACATTCACATCAATTCCTGCTGCATTCAGCTTCTCTATCCCTTTTCCATCAACCTGTTTAAAGGGATCGCGGCACCCGATGATCACTTTGGGAATTTTATTGCGAACGATCAGGTCGGCACAAGGTGGTGTTTTACCATGATGAGCACAGGGCTCTAATGAAACATACAAAGTAGATTGCGGAATGTATTGCCTGTTCGCCGGTTCAACGGAGGCAATACAATTCACTTCTGCATGCGCCTCGCCGAATCGCTGGTGATAGCCTTCGCCAATAATTTTATTGTTGTAAACGAGTACTGCACCTACCATCGGGTTTGGAGCCACATAACCGGCACCCAAAGCTGCCAGTTGAAGGCAGCGTCGCATATAGTGCCCGTGAGTTAATTCTACCGGATCATTTGCCATGCTGATCGCAAATGTAAAATATTTAAGTTTGCGGATGACGATACAGGAAGCCCGGAAGGATTTGCAACATAAACTTTCTGCTATTTACAGCGATAGCGAACCGGAGACAATAACAGAATGGGTAATGGAACATATTACCGCTAAAAATCACAGTGAACGGATTCTTCATAAAAATGATGAGCTGACCGGGCAGCAACAGGATCAATTGCTATCTGCTGAAAAGCGATTATTGCAGCATGAACCGGTACAGTATGTTTTAAACGAGGCCTGGTTTTGCGGCATGAAATTCTATGTTGATAAAAACGTGCTCATCCCCAGGCCGGAAACCGAAGAATTGATAGAATGGATCATCAGCAATCTTAAATTCCCGTTTGAAAAATTAAAAATACTGGATATCGGCAGCGGAAGCGGATGCATTGCGATTTCATTAAAAAGAAAATTGAGAAAGGCGGAAATATGGAGCTGCGATATAAGTAAAGAAGCGTTGCACATTGCAAACCGCAACGCTAACAATCTAAATGCTGACGTAAAATTTATTCAACTTGATTTTCTCCATTTAGAAGAGCGCAACAATTTACCTGTATTTGATATCATCGTCAGTAATCCGCCTTATGTGCCGCAAAAAGATAAAGAGCAGATGGATCCAAATGTTTTAAACTTTGAACCGCATGTCGCTTTATTTGTACCCGATAATGATCCGCTGAAGTTTTACAAGGCAATCGCTGAGTTCGGTAAAGAGCACCTCGATAAAAAAGGGAGTATATTTTTAGAATTGCACGAAGTGTACGCAGAACAAACAGCAGAATTTTATGAGAGGGAACATTACAAAATAGAGTTGAAGAGGGATATGCAGGGGAAAAACAGAATGCTGCACGCTAATGGACGCTAATCGACGCTAATGGACGCTAATTTTTGCCAATAAGCGCTAATAGTTGTTTATAGGAATATGCATGAAAATAAATGTACGTTCGAAAATGCCGAATAGAATAGTTGCAGTATCCCGCACTATGCGGGTCGACGCAAGGATGTTTAGCAGAAGCAATACAGTTTAGTTCATAATTATTACCTGCATTATTTTTACCGTTCATTATAAACAAGGAAACTACATCTTTAGAACATTATTAGCGAAAATCAGCGTGCATTAGCGCAGTTACTTGACGACTGCTACAACCTTCGCTCCTGCCCTTTTCGCCGCCTGCATAATACGATATACTTCGCCGTAATATGCAATCGTATCAGCATTCACAACAACCGAAGGTGTGTCCAATGGAGATTTTCTTATTCTTGCCAGTTCTGCGTGAAGAAGAGTATCAATATTATTTATATCAATCAATTTTTGCCCCATATACACTTTCTGGGCCTTGTCAATGGATACAACAATATTCTGTTTTGCTTTTGTATCTTTTGTACCTCTCGGGTTATTTACCTTCACGACATTTGGGTTTGCCATTGTGGTAGTGATCAAAAAGAACATCAGCAGAATGAAAAGAATATCGTTCAGTGAATCTGTGAAAACCTCGGATTCGTTTTTATGTTTTTTTCTGAATTTCATTTACCCGTTTTATCGTGTAGGCTCCTGTAATACATCCAAAAAGTCGGCTGCAGCGGCTTCCATCCGGTTGGATGCTTTGTCAATCTGCGTATTGATGTAGCTATATCCCAGGTAGGCCAGCAAACCAATTACAAGGCCCGATATAGAAGTGATCAGTTTTGTATAGATACCTTGCGAGATCGTTCCTATTTCCACTTCATTAGCCGCATAAATGTTCGAGAACAATTGCATCAAACCGATCAACGTACCCACAAAGCCGAATATAGGTGCCGCTTTTGAAACAACGGATAATATACCCATATTCTTTTCCAGCTTGTACATTTCCAATTGACCTACATTGTCCATGCTTTTTTCAATACTGTCTATCGGCTTACCGATACGCTGAATGCCTTTATCAATAATTCTTGCCACAGGATTACTGGTATTCTTCGCAAAACTCCTCGCTGCCGAAATATTCCCACTTATAATATGATCACGAACAATATTCATAAAGTTCTGATCAATTCGCGATGCGTTTTTGACAGCGATGGAACGCTCAATAAAAACATAGATAGCAAGCAACAATAAAACACCGAGCGGTATCATGATCCAGCCGCCCATTTGTACCAACTCAAATAAACTGAGGCTGCCATCGCCATTTGTGTCCCCTGCAGATACGGTATGAATCACTTTGTTCGCAGTATCAACAATCTGTAACAAATCAATCATAATATCAAGTTATTCGTTAAGGTGCGTAAATGTAATGTATACTGAATGTAGCTAAATCCTGTATTTATCAACACCGTGTGAATGAACGAAAAAAAAGAAGCCGCGTTGTGCGGCTTTGTAAAGTTTTGGAGTTCTTTAACAAGTTGAGTATAAATTGATGAGTTGACAGGTTGATACGTTGACAGGGTAACGGGGTCGCCTTATAACCGGTCAACTTTTAAACTTTTCAACTCTTGACACTACCCGCCTGCTTCACCATCAACGCCTGTATCTGTTTCATTGTCGCTTCCATACCTTCGGCGCTGCCATCGAGAAATATTACATTGCCTTTGCCATATTCAGCAAAATTTTTGATGGCCTCCGTCCACATGCTGAATAATATGACATTGGTGTCAAGATTTGCCTGCTTCATTTGTTCAGCAGCTTCTGTCATTCCCTGTGCTACTTCTTTACGGAATAACGCGACCCCCTGCCCGCGCAACCGTGCAGCTTCTTTTTCCGCTTCTGCCGAAATTTTGATTGCGTTACCCTCCGCTTCCGCTGCTTTTGTTTTTGTTATTAATAAAGCCTGTCCTTCATTTTCTGCTGCCGCTTTTAAATTATTACTTGCTACAACTTTACTCATCGAATCAAGAATCATTTTATCAAACGTGATGTCATTGATCTGCAGATCCTGCAGGTGATAACCCCATTCTTCCAACGAATGATCCACTTCCGCTTTTACATACTGGACGATCTCTTTTCTCAACGCCAGAATTTCGGCTTGCTTCTTTGTTGCCACAAATGAACGGATGTTTCCTTCGATCGTTCTTACCAAGGCTTGCATCAGGTCTTTATCACTGATAAATTTGAAAGCGACACGTTTTATCGTTTCTTCACTTGCATTTTGTACCGCATATAATAACATGCTTTTAAAATATACATTGGCCTGGTCCTGTGTTACTGCCTGGAACTCCAGCTCAACAGATCTGTTTTGAATAGAAATCTTCTTGTATAATTTTTCGAATAAAGGAATTTTCCATCGCAAACCGGGCGAAACAATGCGCTGGTATTTGCCGAACATTGTGATCACTCCCATATAGCCCTGGTTGACCGTGAAGAAAGAACTAAAGAAAATAATAACAAGAATGATAAGCCACCAGTAGGAAGCAAGAAAGGTAGTAAGGTTCATAAAATTGTTTTTACTAACGGATAAAGTTAAGGGAAAGCGTAAAGGGAATTAAAAGATTTTAAACATTGAATATTGTTTTCTGCAAAGGCTCATAGTTCACAAAGAAATTACAGTCACTATGGACATTTGGTGATCGTAAAGGCTTTGTGGAATTTAATGAATAATATTGACACACCCTTATTCATGCAGGAAAAGCAAAATTTCAATCGTTCTTCTTTTCGGTTTGGTAGTTCCGACAACAACCTGCCCCTTCTGGGAACCATTCACTTTTATATTTTTTTCTTCCATTTTAAATTTCCTCCGCACATATTCTTTCACCAAGGCAGCCCGTTGCGTTGATATTTCATCAGATGCATAAATACTACCGGTCGTATCCGTATAACTTCCGATTTCCGCATAGTCTACAGCCTGCGATGAAAGGCTATTGCAAAAATTATCAAGAGTTGTAAAACCATTGTTCTGCAGGTTGCCACGACCGGGTATGAACAATTCATCATTCAACACAAGCTTTGCAGATTTAAATATTCTCGTCAATGATAATTTTGGCGGCGTCGCAATTTTATTTTGTGAACGATAGAAGCGAATATAGCGTTCAAAGAATTCATGCCGGTCATCTACCTGGTAAATAGCGATCCTGGCCTTTTCCCAATCACCGCAAAGTCTTTCATCCGGGTTCATTGGCGTTAACGACACGGCATCGAGGTATGCAAAAAAATGGGTTTCACTTGCAAGACCTGTTTCACCATTAATGTCCCGTTTGGAAAAATTGGCGATTGTCAAATATTTTTCATCGCCCTTCGCTGTATAGGTAAATGTTATTTTCTGCCAGTTATGATTGCCCGCATCCGGCTTATTTTGATCAATTACATAAGCTGTGGGATCTATTTTTTGCAAAGAGTTTTTATCAAAAATAAAATCATAAGGTGTAAAGTAAACGCCAATGCTGTCTAAAATATCTGTTGGCGCTTTCATAAAAAACTGAACACGATATTTATTACCCGGCCGGAGGCTGCACAGCAATTGCGATCTTGTATAGGAACGTGAGTATTTATTGCGTGTTCTACCCGCTTCAATAGCGAGATAATGCGTACCATCATAGGCAAACGCTGAATCGACAAAGTAATTTTTGAAGCCTCCCGTATTGCCAAACCATCCCTCGGGCGCACAAGGCTCGTGATATTCTGTACAAATATTTTCATCCTCGAAACTTCCGTTTACAAGAAGGTTTTGCCCAAATGAAATAAAAGGCAAGAGGATGGATACTATGAGTACATGTAATCGCATTAATACGACTGTGAATTTACCCACAAAATAGGCATAGCGGCCTCCTTATGCAAACCTTTTGCAGTTCTTTTTGTTTTGTAAAACATGAAACTGAGTGTACTTGATCAAACGCCGATCCGCAAAGGTGCTACCGCCAATGATGCCTTACAGGAAAGCATAGAACTGGCAAGGCTAACCGATAATCTGGGATTTACACGGTATTGGATATCAGAACATCACAATACCATTATGCTGGCCGGTGCTGCACCCGAAGTCTTTCTTGCAAGACTGGGCGCTGAAACAAAGCGTATCCGTATCGGCTCGGGTGGTATCATGTTACCCAATCACAGCGTATTGAAAGTCGCAGAGAATTTCCGTTTATTGGAAGCACTCTATCCGGGCCGTGTCGATCTCGGGCTTGGTCGTGCTCCCGGCGGAGACCGCGCCACATCACGCTTACTGAATCCATCCAATGAATTTGATCCCCAGGCCTACATCGAACAGATAAGAGAACTTTCCGATTTTCTAACGGAAACGCCTACGCCTGAAAATATGAATGGTAAAATAAAAGCTATTCCATCTATTCAGACAACACCCGATTTATGGATATTAACTTCCAGCGGTGAAAGTGCATACCTGGCCGCACATTTTGGTATCGCGCTGTCGTATGCGCAGTTTATAAATCCAGTTGGCGGACCTGATGCTATTCGCTTGTATAAAGAACGTTTCAAACCATCGGAACAAATACAAACCCCTCAAACAAACGTGGGCATATTTGTATTCACTTCTGAAAGTGAAGAAAAGGTGCGGCAGGCAAAGACAATGATGGAATATCGGTTTTTGAGTTTTGAAAAAGGTGACTTCAATCGCTTATACTCCTATGACGATATCAAGAATTATAAATACTCAGAAACAGATAGGCAACGATTAACCTATCACCGCAACCGTTATATTGCCGGCACCCCTGATGTCGTGAAAAAACAGTTGATTGAACTTACCGAGACTTTTGATACCGATGAGATTGTTATTTCAACATTTGCAGACAGCAGGGAAGATCGCTTTCGTTCTTATGAATTATTAGCTGATCTTTTTATAAATGCTAAGGACACTACCGAATCTTTTAGTGTCAATAACGATAATAATTCAATTGTACGCGAATGGAGTTCTACTGCTGCAAAAACCCAATAGGACGCGGAAAGACTTTGATCATTTGGAAACGAAAGAGTTATTATTAGCACATCAGCTAATTATCACATTACCCCCTCTCTTCCCACACCTGAACAAGATTTATTAATACATCCACCGACTTCTGCATATCCTGGATACTCACATACTCATGCTTACCATGATAAGCCATTTCTCCGGTAAATATATCAGGGCACGGTAAGCCCATAAACGATAACCGGGAACCATCGGTGCCCCCACGGGCACTTTCGCGATGGAATTTCACATCTGCCCGTTTCATGGCCTCCGCAACAAATTCTCCTGTCTGCGGATAATTAACCAGTACTTCCTTCATGTTCCTGTATTGTTCGTGCACTTCAAACGTATAAGAAGCACCGGGATATTTTGAAACAGCAAGTTTGGCTATTTCTTCCAACCGGGCTTCATGCTGTTGCAAATTTTTTGTATCGAAGTCGCGGATGATGAATTCAACTCTTGCCTTTTCTGTGATGCCTTCAATATGCACCGGATGAATAAATCCTTCACGTACCTGTGTGGTTTCAGGAGAAAAATCATTCTTTGGCAATAAATCCAGAAATGTTCCGGCGACCTTCAACGCATTTACTAATTTATTTTTTGCATAGCCGGGATGTATACTTATTCCATAAAAAGTAATAGCAACTCCATCAGCGCTGAATGTCTCATCGGTATATGAACCTCTCGTGGAGCCATCTAATGTGTAACCGAAATCAGCACCCAGTTTTTGCAGGTCAACTTTATTTACACCACGGCCTATTTCTTCATCAGGTGTAAAAAGAATTTTTATCGTACCGTGTTTGATTTCAGGATGTGTTACCAAATAATTTGCGAGGTCCATGATGATGGCCACACCGGCTTTATCATCTGCGCCCAATAAAGTTTTTCCGGAAGCAGTAATAATATCGTCGCCGATTTTCTCCAGGAGGTAAGGATGTTCTTTTGTTGTGATCACCTGTAAATGATCATCCGGCAAAACAATATCGTTTCCATTATATCTTTTATGAACGATTGGCTTTACACCTTCACCACTGGAATCGGGCGACGTATCTACATGTGAGCAAAAACAAATAACAGGGATTTTTTTATCTGTGTTCGAAGGAATTGTTGCATATACATAACCCCATTCATCGAGATGAGCATCCGCAATTCCAATTTCCTTGAGCTGCTCAACAAGTAGTTTGCTTAAATTTTTTTGCTTTTCCGTAGAAGGAATTGTTGCTGAATGTGGGTCACTTTGCGTATCTATTGTTACATACTCTAAGAATCTATCAGCAACGGTGTAGCGGTAAGACATAATCTTTCAATAAATTATTTTGCTTTCGCGAATACAAGAAACTTTATTACAAAACTGCCTGGCTTTTTGCCAGGCAGTAATATCTTCAAAATTTTTGACCGTTGCCATCGGAGGATCTTTTCAATACAACTAAAAAACTTAACACCCAAACTAATGTCTATGGCATTATGATCAATGGCTTTTTCCCTACAATTTCAACCAGCTCAATATCGAATACCAAATCTTCACCTGCCAGCGGGTGATTTGCGTCTAATACAACCACATCATCTTTTATTTCTGCCACAACAACCTGGAATTGCTGGCCGGAACCATTGTTCATCATCAACGGCATTCCTTCTTCCAGCGGCATGTCCTGCGGCAAACGATCTTTTGGAAAATCGATGATCATTTCTTCATTACGCGGACCGTATGCGTCATCAACAGGAATATTCACTGTTTTCTTTTCGCCTACAGCCATGCCCGTTACACCCTCGTCAAAACCTTTAATCACGGAACCGGCACCTACTTCAAATTCCAATGGCTCCCGTCCCTCTGAGCTATCAAATGTTTCGCCATTGGTCAGTTTACCATGATAATGCACTTTTACTTTGTCTCCTTGTTTTGCTTGTTGCATAATTTATTTTTTAAGTCAGCTTTCGCAATGCTGTTCCTTTCCGGTTTCAGTTTAACCAATCCCGTATTGATGGCATTTCATTTCCTTTTCTCACATGAAACCGGTACACAACGTGAAAAGAACAGGAATAAATGAGCGGCAAGTTACCTAAATCTGACCTGATACAGGCCAACAATTTGTGAAAGCCGAAAAGTATATTTACCGAAATTTGATCTCAATAAACCCAAGCATGAAATCTTTATTCATCATCGGCATCTTTGCTATCGGCATTCTAAGTTGCTCCGGGCAAAAAAATACACAGTCTGTCAATAGCTCACCCGAAGAACAACGAGTCATCACTGCCGCCGAAAGAATAGATGTTTATCTACCACTTATAAAAGGAAAACGCGTTGGGATTTTTGCAAACCAGACGTCAGTTGTTGGCAATACACATGTAGTAGACACCCTGCTGAAGCGTGGCGTTGACATCAGGTTGATATTCGGACCGGAGCATGGATTTCGCGGCAATGCTTCCGCAGGTGAACATGTAGACAATGAAAAAGATGTTAAAACCGGTATACCAATCATTTCATTATATGGCAACAAAAGAAAACCATCTGCTGAAGATCTGAAAAACATAGATGTTCTCATTTTTGATATACAGGATATTGGCGTGCGTTTTTACACTTATATCTCATCGTTACAGGACTTTATGGAGGCGGCATTTGAAAATAGTAAGCCGTTGATGATCCTGGATCGTCCCAATCCAAACGGTTTTTATGTAGACGGACCCGTGCTCGATCCAAAATTCAAATCGTTTATCGGCATGCAACCCGTACCAATCGTTTATGGAATGACGTTAGGAGAATATGCCTTCATGATCGCCGGTGAAAAATGGTTGTCGGCAAAGGCCAATGAAAAATATGCTTATTATCAGCACGCGGAAAATACAACCGATACAGCATTTCATTTCATTTTAATTCATTGTAAAAATTATACCCATAAAAGCAAATACATTTTACCGGTAAGACCTTCTCCCAACCTGCCGGATATGCAATCGATATATCTCTATCCATCTACCTGTTTGTTTGAAGGAACCGTATTGAGCGAAGGACGGGGAACACCGAAACCTTTCCAGGTGTTCGGCGATCCTTCATTGCCTAAAAATTTATATGCCTTTAAACCACAACCCAATGAAGGTGCTAAAAACTCCAAACATTATGGAGAAGTTTGTTATGGGTGGGACCTGTCCGGGCCACTTGATGAAGTACTAAAAAAAGTGGATGGTAAGATTCAATTAAAATGGTTTTTGGAAGCGTATAAGCTATTCCCAAACAAAGACAGCTTCTTCCTGAAAAACAATTTCATTTATCGACTGGCAGGCAATGATGTTTTTAAACAGCAAGTGATAGATGGAAAAACTGAAGAAGAAATAAAGAAAAGCTGGGAGCCGGCATTGACGGAATTTAAGGCAATACGAAAAAAATACCTCGAGTACGAAGATTTTTAAGACTTACGATGATCGAATATAAGTTGACAAAACAAATATTACCCAATACATTCGATATGTCCGTTATGGCATTGCGTATTGTATTTATGGGTACACCTGAATTTGCCGTGGCTTCATTGGATGCGTTGGTAAAAGCCGGCTTTAATGTGGTCGGTGTTATTACTGCACCTGATAAACCTGCAGGCCGCGGGATGAAAATGAATGAAAGTGCGGTGAAAAAATATGCACTTGAACATAACCTGGATATTTTACAACCGGAGAAACTGAAGAACCCGGAATTCCTGGAACAATTAAAATCATTACATGCCGACTTGCAGGTTGTCGTTGCCTTTCGGATGCTGCCGGAAGTAGTTTGGAATATGCCGCGAATGGGAACGATAAATCTGCATGGATCTTTATTGCCACAGTATCGTGGAGCTGCACCGATCAACTGGGCAGTTATCAATGGAGAAAAGGAAACGGGTGTTACGACATTCAAACTGCAACATGAAATTGATACGGGAAATATTTTATTGCAGGAAAGTTTTTCGATTGGTGAAAACGAAACAGCGGGTGAAGTACATGACAGGATGAAAGAAATTGGAGCGAAATTACTGGTGAAAACAGTGAGCGGCATTGCAGACGGCACTTTAAAAGAAACTCCGCAAACATCAGTTATCGATAAACAAGCTACAGTAACTGAATCCCGGTTTCTTAAACATGCACCCAAAATATTCACTGAAGATTGCAAAATAGATTTTACAAAATCGGTTGAAGAAATTCACAATCTTATACGCGGGCTCTCTCCGTTTCCGGGAGCATTTACTTATTTAAAAGATAAAATGCTCAAAATTTTCAGGAGTGAAAAGGAAATTTCCATTGATCAGACGGACCCGGCCAGGTATGGTCAGTATGAAACTGATGGAAAATCATTTTTGAAATTCGCCTGCAAAGAAGGTTATATCCTGATAAAAGAATTGCAAATGGAAGGAAAGAGAAAAATGACTGTCGAAGAATTTTTAAGAGGTTATCGCTTCGAATAATTATCTTTCAATCATGAAACAGAAATACTCTTTATTATTTTCTTTAACTTTTTTTCTTGCTATTACGTTAACAGCACAGGACAGCCGAAAATGGGTACAATTGTTTGATGGAAAAAGTCTTGATGGCTGGATCGTAAAGATCAGCAAACATAACTTAAACGATAATTTTGGAAACACATTCCGCGTTGAGGATGGCAAGATGGTAGTATCATACGACCATTATAAAAAATTTGATCAGCAATTTGGACATATCTTTTATAAAACTCCTTATTCGTATTACCTGATTGCTGTCGAGTATCGTTTTGTCGGCAAGCAATGTGAAGGCGGACCAGGCTGGGCATACAGAAACAGCGGTATTATGTTGCACTGCCAGGATCCGCACACCATGCTGAAGGATCAGGATTTTCCAATTTCAATTGAAGATCAGTTACTGGGCGGAGACTCAATTGGCGAAAGAACTACATGCAATCTTTGTACACCCGGTACCAATGTGGAATTGAATGGTAAACTGTTTACACCTCATTGTAAAAATTCAACCTCGAAAACGTTCCGCAATGAAGAATGGGTGAGAGCCGAAGCTTTAGTACTCGGTGATTCCATTGTAAAGCAAATTGTAAATGGCGATACAGTGATGGTATATCAAAAACCACAGATCGGCGGTGGTGAAGTAAATAATTATGATAAAACGGTAAAGAAAGACGGGCAATTATTAAAAGGTGGCTATATCTCTTTACAAAGTGAAAGCCATCCCATAGAGTTTCGGAAAGTGGAGATTATTGACTTGTCGGAACAATATGGGAAGAGGAAGTAGTAAATAAATTTTGTTTTGCGCATTTTTTGCTGCTAAAAAAAGACCTTTATAATTCACCTGGAGTAAAGATTTTCTATTTATTTTTTTAGATTCTTTTATTCAGTTCATTTACCACCCAACGTATCACTCAACTTCTCCACCAGCTTCTGCCCTTTCGCCACATCCGCCGAAATCTTTTTTGGATCAAATTCTTTTTCGGCAAGAAACATTTTTAAATGTTCATCGAGTTGCTGAATTAATTTTTTAACCTCGCTGTTCGTTGACATCGCTGCCTTTTCACGGAGTATCCTTATTTTTTCAAAATCAACAATGCCTTCGCGCAGTTTTTCAAAGCGGATGCTGCTGTTGGCTCCCGGGTAAACGATGAAACAGTCGCCTGCTTCTCCTGTCCAATGAATATTCCGCGCATCATGCATTACATCTGATGGCCACGTATCGTAGGCCCAGCGTAAAAAACCATCATATCCATGTGCGATGGTGTACCAGCTTATCCAACGGCCTTCAACCGGTGGTGAAAAAACAAAATTGTTTGGATAGGGTGGCGTGCAACAAACATAATACGTAGTCGTCAATCCACGGGCCCTCCTGCTTTTCACAGCTTCCACACCTGATTCTTTACCGTAAAGAAAACAATAATCAGTTAACAGGCTGTCCAGTTCGGGATGCCAGTCACCCGCATACGTAATCTTCCATTTGGGTGAATGAGCCCTTACCATTTTAATTGCAGCCATCGTTTGTTCAGGCGCATTTTCGTTGATACCGATATATGTTTTGTTGAACCATCCTTTTTTCTCCAGGTGCATTTTAAGATCAGTGAGAAAAATGTTCCAGTTGGTTTTAAACTTATCAGAAGTGGGCGACCAGCTTTCATTTATATAATTACCTGTTGCTTCCTCAAGATAACGAAATGCTTCGCCGTATGGGATAGGTGAATAAATAGTTATTGCTTTGTCAACACCGGCTTCCATCGCCAATTGTACATACTGATCAAAAAAATTATAATCAAATTTCCACGTGCCATCTTTCCGTTTGATCCATTGCACTAATGATTCGTAGGTGTCATCGGCCCATACTGCATGCACCACGTTGGCCGTAATAAATGCGCCGCCGGCATCTGCATATAATTTAAAATGCTTTTTTAATAATGACCTGAAATCTTCCGACCAAAGCTTTACTCCATAATAATGGGCAATGATAGATGGGTTTTGCCATAGATCCAGCCGGTGTTTCCAATCATGCGGTTTAGGTAAAGTTTGTTGCTGAACGGTGACCTGTACCTGCAAAGTTTGATGATTGTTTTGCGAATTCACTTCGATCGTTCCTTTATAAATTCCTATTTCTGCGCTCTGCGGCACATTCAATGATACCCATACCGGCCGGAGGGTTTTTCCCGGTAAATCAAAGCGATCAAATGATTCAAAACGATCCGGCATCAGGTAAAGAATTGTATCCGGTGCACCGCCGCACACACCATTCTTTGCAGCATATGGATAATTACTCACTACATACCGCACCATATTCACCTGCGCATTATTTTTAGTGATTACTTTACCATTTTTATTTTTCAAATCGCTTACGCTTACACGAAGCTGTTGCAATGTATCCGGCGACCAAATTAAGACCTGGGCGTTTAACCTCTCTCCTTTCCAAACGGTAGCTGTCCAGTTTGCAACATCCTTTTCCAATTGCGGCACTTCGGTTCTGAAATACAATTCGTCTGTTGATCCAAAAGAAACATGCAAACCCCGGCTTTGTGTGCGCCACGCTTCAGGATTCAATGTTGTATCAAATGTATATTCCTGTTGATAGTGCTGAACGGGCGCAGGTATTTTTGAAAAATCAATTTGTCCTTTAGAAGCCTGGCTAAAAGACATAGCCGAAACCAAACAGGAAAGACTCAACAGGATACTTACTTTTTTCATTTTGCATTTTTCACTTTAACTTCTTCCCAAAATGATGTGCATTTATTGTAAATCCTTTATTGAGGTATAACCGGTGTGCGTCGAACCGCTGGTGCCCCGAATCCAATGTCACCGCATCAAAACCATTTTTCTTTGCGAGATCAATTACATAATCCAGCAACTTACCTCCGTATCCTTTGCCGCGGCTTTTGGGCAGTGTAGTTAAATCATCGATATAGTATTGTTTGCCGTTGTATAACAACTGCATGTAACGGAATCCTATAGCCGCGACAGCAATGCTATCTTCTTCAATAAAAGCAAGAATATATCCTTCTTCCATCATCTCCTGCACCGCCGGCAAAAACCCGGTCTCGTTCAGATGCGGTCTCAGTTCTTTCATCACGGGCCAGCACTTGAGAATATCATTATCCGTAATTGCAATTGTAATTTCCATTATTAAGAATTAGTTTTTTAACCGGAAAGCAACATAGGCATCGCCGGAAGGTGAACCTACTTTGCCACCTCCACCTGCAGCCACAACGATATATTGTTTCCCCTCTATCATATATGTTGCGGGCGTAGCATAACCCCCGGCAGGCAATTTATATTCCCACAATAATTTTCCATTCTGCTTATCAAATATCCGCAGCTTTTCATCATAGGTTGCACCGATTATAATGAGTCCGCCCGCTGTAACAACCGCACCACCGAGATTTTGTGTGCCCGTACTGCGTATTCCCCGCTTTGCCAATTCAGGATATTCTCCCAATGGAACCTGCCAGAGAATTTCACCCTTATTCAGATCAATTGCATTCAATGTACCCCATGGCGGCTTAACACCCGGAAACCCTTCTTTATCTGTCAAAGTTATCCATCCATTGTGAACATACCGGTATTTCGCTTTGCTGCCGGCCGTATCTTTTTTTACAACCGTTTCTTTTTTTTCTTTGTTAAACAGAAAATCAACAAGCGCCTTTTTATCTTCTGCTGAAATATTGGGAAACGCAGGCATTTGCCCTTTCCCGGTTGTCAAAACAGTATTGACATAATCGGTATTCAGTCGTTTTGAAACATTCTGTAGTGACGGAAATACATTTGTTCCTGCACGATCAGCACCATGACACATCGTGCAATTATTCACTGTATATATCTTCTCTCCTTTTGACATCGCACTGCTTTCATCATCATACGGCACTGCCTTCATTCTTATCAATAAAGGAATTTCATTCGCATTTACATACAGAATTCCTGTTTCGGGATCAACGGATGCGCCACCCCACTCTGCACCACCTCTTGTGCCGGGAAACTGAACAATACCCGCTGTATCCGGCGCCGTAAAGATGGCGCCCATTTTTGCACCTTTTATTTTGTCCCTGACAAATGCAGTTGCTGAATCAGAAATATTCGTGATCTCCTGTTCTGAAAAAAATTGTCGCACAAATGGTGCAGGTTTTGACGGGAAGGGTTGTGTTGGCGAAGCCAGCTCTCCCATCAACGTTGATGTGGCAACAGGTCGTTCTTCTATTGGAAAAATTGGTTTCCCCGTATTTCTGTCAAACAGGAAGGCCATTCCCATTTTTGTAACCTGCACAACGGCTTTCGTTTTTGCCTGCCCGTTATTGAGTGTTACCAATGTAGGCGGCGCAGGCAGATCATAATCCCACAGATCGTGATGTACCAATTGATAATGCCATTTACGCTTGCCTGTTGCCGCATCAAGTGCCAGCAGGCAGTTGCCAAACAAATTTTGTCCTTTTCTGTTACCGCCATAAAAGTCAAACGCCGGTGAGCCGAGCGGCATAAACACAGTTCCCGTTTCTTCATCAAGGCTCATCCCTGTCCATGCATTTACTCCGCCCACCTCTTTATACGAATCTTTATCCCACGTGTCGTATCCGTATTCACCGGGCTGCGGTATTGTATTAAATGTCCAAATAGTTTTTCCCGTACGAACATCATAAGCTCTGACAAAACCCGGAGCCGCATCATATCCTTCGCCCAATGCAGTGCCCTGTATAATGATGTCCTTATAAATAATCCCCGGTGAGCTGGCAGCAACAGAAAGTTTCGATGTGTCTCTGCCAAGACCCATACGCAAATCGATCTTCCCGTTACTCCCAAACGATGCTATCAGTGATCCATTATCTGCATTTAACGCATATAGATAAAAGCCCGCAGAAAAGAATATTCGTTTTTCGTTATTATCCGACCAATAGGTAACGCCACGATTCACACCTGTTGCTTCCATATTCTTAAATGGATCGAACTTCCATATCTCCTTTCCTGTTGCGGGATCTAATGCGAAAAGCTTTAATTCAGGAGAAGTACCATACATCATTCCATTTACAATAATCGGGTTGCATTCAATGTTTGACCGGTTTCCTTCGCGTGCATCACCGGTATGATAGATCCAGGCAACTTCAAGTTGATCTAAATTGTTTTTATTGATCTGATCCAATGCGGAATAACCCGTACTTTCTTTATCGCCACGGTATACCGACCATGTTGTATATGGTTTATCTTTTGCTTTACAGGAAAAAAACAATACAATAAGGAATGACGATAAAACTTTACCGGTGAATGATCGTGCCAACAGGTATGTTTTTATACTAACCATGATTACTGAAAACTTATTTTCCACTAAGTATCTTCATTGCATTGCCTCCATATACTTTTTTCAATACTGCATCGGGCAATCCAAAACCGCTTAAAGCCCAATGATATCCTGTGCGTTCAACTTCATAAAAATGTTCATCGTTTGTCTGCAATATCCGGAATGTCATTTCATACATAGAAGGATCATACCCCATATCTGTACCATAGACTACCCGGTCCTGGAACTCGGTGATAAAAGAAAGCATATAACGGGGAATAGCAGCCGTTTCCGCATAACGCGCTGCGATATCGGCATAGAGATTTTTATATTTCTTAAACAAATTTCCCAGTATACTTAAATCATACTCGCAGTTGGCCAAATGACAGGCGATAAATGTAGTCTTCGGATTTTCTTTTACGATATTTTCCAATGTTTGCACCAATTGCTGATGCGTACGCAGATCCGGTTTCGTTTGGTCGACCTTCCATTCATAGGCATTCATCAACCCATCATTAGTTGAATCCATCGGTTCATACATCCACATCGGTTCTGCCACATGAATACTAACGGGCATTTTCAGTTCCCCGCATTTTTGAAGTAAAGGTTTCATGCGCGGATCGTCCGGATGCATACCGACAGCCGGCACAGGTGATGAATACAATTCACCCAAACCTTTATCACCTAATTCGCCGACACCTTTTGCACCAAGTTTATGACATCGTTCAAGTTCTTTGATTGCTTTTTCACTCCAGCCCGGTTCTTTATACCCTGTATAATCAAAGCCACACCAAACGTCAAAACGGTCTGCAAACGGTGCATATAATCTATAAATCGAATCGAAACGGGCACCGGTAGCATATGACAGGATCATTGTTTTTTGAATGCCGAACCGATCCATAATTTTTATCCATTCTTTTATCTGTTCCGGTGATTTGGCATAAGGATGCGAGTGCAGATCGATTACCGGGAACTTTGCTTTCTCCAATTTTGTTACCTGTATTTTATAAATGGATTTTGGCCGGTAGTTTTTTAATAAGATGGAGTCAGGGTTTTGCGCAATTATCTCAGCGGATAAAATAAAAAGGAATGATAAAATATAGATGGATTTATTTCTCATACAGAAGAATTATATTTTGATACAACGTTGACTATGAACTATTGACTATCGACGAACTACTCCTCTCCGACAGGCGTACCATGCCACACACTCGAGCCATATGTTGTAAGGTAAATTTTCTCCGGATCATTTCTGTCAATAATTGCCCGGTGTCCCCAATGAAAATCATATCCTTTTAATCGCTTCCAGGTTTTTCCATTATCATCACTGCGATAAGCGGCGCGATTAAATGTATTGGCATAATATCTTCCGGTGTGATATGGATCCGCCGTTACATCATACACATATTGACGTTCGTCAAAGACCTGCTTCCATGTGTTACCATTATCTTCGGAAAGAAAAATACCGCCCGGCATTTTCAATCGTTCATTGCCGCCGGTACTTCTTGCTATATCACCACCAACAAGATCGCTGAGATCAATGTCTGACCAGCAGGCAAGAAATATTCTTTCGGGGTTTGCAGGATCATATTCAATTCCATTGGGAAATAAAAGGCTATCTGCAACTTGCAGTTTCCTCCAGGTTTCAGCACCATCGGTTGACCTGTACAACGCTCCGGAATAAAACTCCCGTCCCTTGTTCCCGTTCCTATGTACAGGTGTCGGACTCACCGTTACAAACAGATCGCCTTTAGGCGTCAGCGTTAGTTCAAAGGCGCAGGTATTACTATCAATACCTTTATTTTTCAATAGCCATGTTTTTCCATCATCCGTTGATTTGAATACTCCTTTGCCGTAAACACTGGCATACAGTGTTCGTTTATCCGATGGAGATTCAGGATCAATAACGACACAGGTTGTTGGTGAATCAAACCCCATTCCTTCATTCGAAGGCTTCCATGTTTTGCCAGCATCCACTGATACACAAATGCCACCTCTTCCCGCTTCTTTCCATTTCGGGTTGCGTGTCATCTTTCCTCTCGGAAAATCATGTAAACCAGACCATGCCGACCAAACTTTATTTTTTACTGCCGGATCGAATGCTATCCAATAACAGGTATTGACCCATTCGGAAGGAACACCTTCCACTGACCGGCTCCAGCTTTTTCCCCCGTTAAAAGAATGATGATAACCAATATCTGTATAACTGATGGCAATGTGATTGCTATCGAACGGATCGAAATGAACACCATAGGTTGTTGTGACATCCATTCCATTGCTTTCAAATGTTCCATCGGTTTGCGGTTGACTATACACCTGGTTCCATGATTTACCACCATCACTTGTTTTCATAGTGCGGTACCAATCCGTCACGATCGCTGTATTTCCATCATTCGGCGATACGCCAACATCCATTAGCCGTATATACTCGCCACCAAATGCTTTTTCCGCCCATGCATCATGGAGATTATCTACGCCTTTACCATCTTTCACACCGTATTGTCCCGATCCGCCACCACCCTTCCATACCCAATTCCATGTTTTGCCTGCATCATTGGTTTTAATGGCTCCGTACCAATAAATAAATCCTGTGTCTTTTTTTTCTTCGTATCGATTGGTAACGAGATAAGCCTGTTCTGCATTTAATTCCGAACAGGTGATCATCGAATAACTCGGTTTGATTCCAGCCGGCACATTTGCAATAAAAGAATTATCCACCTGCTTCCAGGTGTTCCCTTTGTCCGTTGACATCCACACGTCGCTATGCCCAAATTCCGCTTCTATTTCCTGCTTCTGATCGTGATGCAATACATAAAAGACTTCCTGCTTGTCCTTCGCCGTTATACCGGCTGTAAATGAAAAGGCCGGACTCATCGCAGCCGGCAATTTTTTTTCACTGAAAGTTTTATTCTTTTTATTGAAAATGCATATCGACTGCCCTGTAAAAATGAACACTTCGTCTTTACTGTTAGATTTATTTGTATAGATAAATTCAATTGGCGCCTTACAATCTTCTTTCTTCCATGTGGCTCCCTTGTCCATTGAATAGAAGAAGAAATTTTTCATGCTGAAATATATAGCGGCAGATGATACAGGATCAATACGGATATTGCCGATACCTCCCGCTCCCTGCTCATATAATGACTCCTTTGTAGTTTCCATATGATAGCTGGCATGATCGCCGGAAAATGTCTCCTTTGCTATTTCCTCTTTTTTGGGAAAAAGTATTTGCCAGGTCTTACCTCCATCTGCTGAATGATTCAAAGCTGAAGACCCTATATATACATTAGCAGAATCATTGGGATCAAATGCAATAGACGAAATACCATTTGGAAAATTGATTTGTGTAAACGACTGTCCGCCATCGTTAGTTAAATACGTGCCGGTCATATCGCAACGGACCAGGAACTTTTCATTGTTAACATAAGAAAACGTCGGTATAAATGTTGCGCCTCCGCCACCCGGGCCAATTTTTTCCCAACCTATCGTTTTATTTTCTTTGTCTTTTGAAGAAGTTGAAACATTATTACAGCCACATAAAAAGATACATACAATAGTTAATTGCATAAAACTTTTCATGTGGCTTGTATCCAAACACCAGGTATTCCGTTTGTCTTTATAAATCATAAATATTATTCCCATTAACAATCGCAAGACTATCGACTATCGACTATTGACTAACCACTAATTACTACCGGCATTACTTACATTCCTTTTGGCGCTATCCATTCCGCTACCAGCTTGTTTACCGGCAATTCATACACAAACATCCAGTCTGTATTATTCGTTCCGTTGGCAAGATGGGCGTGACCGTTTTGATCCAATATATAACCGGGTGGATTACCCATTATTCTTGTTTTACCATACACTTTTTCAAATTGAGCACGGATATCTTTGAAACTTTCCACATAGCTCCTTAATTGAGTGATCGCATCCCGTTTATTTTGCGTTGTAGCTTTATCATAATTTTCTAATAACAAAAGAAGCTTTGCGGGATATACCTGCACCTCGTTTACCTGGTTCAATATTTCCACTGAATAGTTATTTCTTCGTGCCAGCTGCGCTGCCTTGTTCATCTTTTCTTTGATCACCGCGTATTGTTTTACGGCCTTTGCTGCATCTTCCAACCGCTTTTTATTTTTTACACTCCATGCACCGGGACTATTCTTATCCGGCACATCTATCAATTTAACGTCCTTATGATAATTCGACCGGTCGCCTTCTTTCAGCAATGCATTTTCCCAGAATGGTAATGCATCTTCCAGCAAGTCTTCAAATTCATTGGATGCGGCAGCAAGTTCCGGCGAATAAAAACGATGACGGAATACTGTATGCACTTTATCAACTGTTACTTCTTCATAGTTCCAGCTGAAGAATCCGAAATCATATATACCGCGCCATACCGTTTCGAAATGTGGTGATGCATCATCCCATATTGTGCACAGGATGCCGCTCATTTTCTTTTTCGACGTCAGTTCGCAAAAATCTTTTATCGCCTGGCAATTGGAACGGTTGCGCGGAATCATCGGCCATATCTGTTGTGCAGATGTTGCCGCCATTACATTCAAACCATTTGCCTTGTACCAATCAATTGCTTTTTCATTGCCGGGAATTTTGGAGTAATCATAATTCCAGCGCATGTACATGCAATTTTTTGGGAACAGGTGAAGATTTTCATTCAGCAAATGTTCATTCTCTTTCCACAACTGGTTTACTTTGTCTGCAGGTATATCTTTGTCGTACGTGGTTTCATACAGGTTGGATAGCTTAAACACCATATCGTCCCAAAAGATGGGAATGCGGTTATGTTGTTCCGCAAAATCGGTGACCTTCTTTAACCAAAACATCTGCAATTCAATCGGCTTCATGCCTGATTTTTTTGCCAGTTCCGATTTACCTAAGGTACCCACTTCGTCGCCACCTACATGCAGATACTTACCATAAGGTGTAGCCGCAATGGCATCTTCATACAAAGCAAACTGCAAATCATACGTACCGGGATTCAATGGATCAAAAGCCCATTGCGACGTGCTGTCGTCCCGAAGATGTTTGTATTCTTCATGTTTTAAAATAAATGATGCATGACCCAATCCCTGCACCAGCGGGCTTATTTCGATAAACCGTTCTTTTGCGTATTTACTTAATGTAGCAAATTCATCAATTGATATTGCATTGCCCGAAGCGACCAGTGGTGCCTTTTGATAGCGAAGTTTATCTTCAAACTCAATGATCACGGCATTTATTTTTACAGCGGCCAGCCTGTCCATCAGATCATAATAATATTTGCCCACATCCAGGTGATGTTTTACATCAACGTGTATTGCACGATATGGTATTTCAGGGTAATCAGTAATGCGGCAGGAAGGAATTTCGATCTGCTGATCATGCGAATCTTCCAATAATTGATTTAATGTTTGAATACCATAAAACAACCCGGCCTGTCCGACAGCTTTTATTGTGACCTGCTTTCCGTTTATTTCAAGCACATATCCTTCCGGTGAAGGCAACTTTATATTTTTATCGATAACCAATGACACGGTACCGGGCATCGCAGCCGTTGCAACAGGTAAACCGTCAAGCATGCGCGGCATCACCGGTTTTTCCTTTGTATTCACCAGCACTACATTTCGCAGATCGGAATATCTTATTCCTTTGTCCTTCAGCAGTTCCACTTTTTGTGGTTGTGGCAGGAGCCGGAAATGAGTGTAGAATTCATCAATGGTTCCGGCAAAGGTTTTCAGGTATGTGAATACCAGGATGGCAGCAATACTAACAAAATGTTTCATATTCTTAAAAGTAAGTACAGTTAAGCGTATAGCACGCATAACCGTCACATTTACAACAAACGTTTGCGGATTCTGCCGTAGATGCCCCATGGTTTTGTGCATAATTTGCCGCTGTGTAGATTTACACTGATGTATCCACAGAATATTTTTTTATTTTTGCAGAAAGATTTTTCATTTTAAATGGCTGGTATAAAAAACGATACAGGCACGAAAAGTTGGGAAGAAACCGATGTAATGACCGACCTGGAAGAACCCTGCCATCTTATTGTGTGGAACGATGAAGTGAATACGTTTGAATGGGTGATTGAAACATTGGTCGAAGTATGCGGGCAAAGCTACGAACAGGCGGAGCAATGTTCCTATATTATACACTTTCGCGGAAAATATGCGGTGAAAGAAGGCAGTTATACTGAATTGAAACCATTTTGCGATGCTATAACGGAGAGAGGCATTGGGGCCACTATCGAAGTTATTGCCGGTGATTGAAGCTGAATCTTATCCTGCAACACATTATACAGTAACAGCAATTTTAGTTCATGTCTTTCTATGTGTTGAATAAAGAAATTTCCTTCCCTCCTGTCAATCACTCTGAACCTGATGGACTTTTAGCGATTGGCGGCGATCTTTCTACCGAACGGTTATTGTATGCATATCATAAAGGAATTTTTCCCTGGTACGAAGGCGACTATATTTTATGGTGGTGTCCTGATCCGCGATTTATTCTTTTACCTGACGAGATGAAGGTGAGCAAAAGCATGCGCGCTGTGATGAACAAACGAAAATTTGAATTTACCATCAACACAGCTTTTGCCGAAGTAATCAGGAATTGTAAAAACATAGAACGACACGACCAGGACGGCACCTGGATCACCGACGAAATAGAAAGAGCATATATCGAATTACACAGGCTTGGCCATGCACATAGTGCTGAAGCCTGGCTCGATGGCAAATTGGTTGGCGGCTTATACGGTGTGCGATTAGGAAAAGTTTTCTTTGGTGAAAGCATGTTCAGCTTCGAAGACAATGCTTCGAAGTTTGCATTTATCAATTATGTACATCAATTAAAGCGGGAAGGCGTGGCGTTGATAGATTGCCAGGTGTACACCTCGCATCTTGAAAGCCTTGGGGCGAAGATGATTTCGCGGAGTGAGTTTACTAAAAAACTACAACAGTTGATTCCTTAGATTTTCGGACTATACAGAGATACAAGGCATACAAGAATACATTTTTCTCTCTTTTGTTGCTACGCGTGATATAAACCACCTTACAGGTCTTGTACGCCTTGTATAGTCAAAATCAAAATGCCTTCTTCGGCGCTTTCGTTTCAACCTGTTTCTTTATTCCTTCTGCATCACCCACCATTACAACAGTCATCTTATTGTAATTAAGATATGTCTTAACCATATCAGAAACCTGTTGTGGTGTTACCGCGTTTACATTTTTTACAAAATTGGTAAGATATGAATCGGGCAATCCATATTTATCCAGAAACTGGAGCTGGTTGATGATGCCGGTTGGTGAAGAATTTTGCAAAACAAATATGCCGCCAATGTATGTTTGAACTCCCTTCAATTCTTCAGCAGGAGGTGCCTCATTCTTTAATCGATCCACTTCTTTTTCTATTTCCTGCAAGGCATCAATGGTATGCTCACTGGTTACATCGGCAATTTCGTACCATACAGATGTCAATCTCCTGTTCAGGATAGTGCTCGTTGGTGAATAGGTGTATCCTTTGTTTTCGCGAATGTTACTGGTGATCCTTGATCCGAATGATCCGCCGAGTAATGAATTGGTCACAAACATCGTCACATAATCTTTGTTTTTCGGTCCGGCTGTTGGCAAACCGATCATTAAAGTTGTTTGCGGTGCGCCTTTTCTGTCAATGACCACTGTATCCTGTTTAGTTGCGGCTGTTGCCGTCAGTGGCGGACTGGAAATTTCCGGACCAGCTTTCCATGTGCCAAATGCTTTATTGATGGCATCATTCACCTTTGCATCATCAAAATTTCCGGCGATATAAAGCGATGAACGTTTGGCGCCAAAATTTTTGTTATAAAAATCTTTTACATTGGCCAGTGTAAAACTATTCAGCTTATCGGCAGTTGAAATAAAAAAATGACCATAAGGATGTTCTTTGTATAGTGCATTTCTGAATTTTTCCTGCGCGATAGATTGCGGCACGGTCATATTTACTGCCAGGTCTCTTTTCACATTTTCTTTGACACGATCAAATTCCGAAGCAGGAAATGCAGGGTTACGGATAACATCGGCAACAGCCGCTATAAAATCAGCAGCAAACTCTGATAACACTGATCCACCTACAAAAATCTCTTCTTTACCTACTGTTACAAAAACCGTCCCACCCATCGCTGCTACTTTCTTCGAAAGCGTTTTAAAATCCATTTTCACCGTTCCCTGTTCAATCATCTTCCCGGTAAGCTCAGCTACACCGAGTTCATTTGGCGATTCGTTAATGCTTCCGGTAGAAACGACAAGACTGATATTCACTTTTGGTATGTCGCCATAATGCACCATTGTTGTGCGCAGCCCATTCGCCAGTTTAGCAGTTTTCTTTTCCGACAATTTAAAATCCTTTGGCTGACCGCCTGCAGGAGGCGTTTGCTTTTGTGCATTTACTGTATAAGTAAATAAGACAGGTGCAAGAAATATATAGACAAATAGTTTTTTCATCTTATTCATTTTTATAGCTTATGATTTGGATGCTTTGGGATCAACGATCAATATAGTGCGATTGGTAGAACGCAAATATTCTTTCGCAGTTTTTTGTATAAGCTCCGGCGTTACTTTTTTGAAATTATCTTCCAATGTATTTATCATTGACGGGTTATCATAGAAGAGAGCAAAGGAAGCAAGAATATTCAGCTTACCGATACCGAGGCCGCCGCCTAATATATCATACAGGGTAGAGCGCATTTTTATTATAGCAAGGTCAAGGTCTGCCTGCGATACTTTATCCAGTTGATCGATCGCTTTATCATATTCAGCAATAATTGATTCAGGTTTCACAGTAGAATCATAAATACAATCAGACATAAACACCATCGGGCCATTATAATCGAACATGTTGCCGAGGTAGTTGATACCGCCGTTTACTGCACTGGTATATCCTTTTTCCTGTACCAATGATTGATACAGCTTACTATCGTTTCCTTCAATCAGCATCTGGTCAATAAGACCCATTGCAAAATATTCCGGGGTATTTTTTTCAGGCATTTTATAAGCAATTGCAATGGCGGGTTTATTAGCCAGCTTATCTTCTTTCACCGATCTTTTTTCTTTCTCCTGTTTTGGTTCAGATATATCCGGTTTTGCAGGAATGTTGGACGATGGAATAACACTGAAAAATTGTTCTACCCATTTCTTTGCATCTGCAACTTCAAAGTCGCCCATCACCACAACCACTGCATTGTTTGGCGAGTAATAGGTTTTAAAAAATGAATCCACATCTTCCAGTTTTGCAGAATCAAGGTCAGCGAGGTCTCCATAGAAGTTATGAGCATTGTACCAGTTTTCATTGGCATATTGCGGCATATCCAGCCAGGGAAATCCGCCATAAGGCTGATTGAGCACATTTACTTTTACCTCATTCTTTACCACGCCTTGCTGATTGGTAAGATTAGCCTGTGTAATTGCCAATCCTTTCATACGATCGGCTTCTGCCCACAAAGCAGTTTCTAATTTATGTGCTGGCATCACCTCGAAATAATTTGTAAAGTCGAATCGTGTTGAACCATTGAGTGTGCCGCCGTTTTTCTGCACGAGCCGAACGAATTCCATCTTACCAAGATTTTGCGAACCCTGGAACATCATGTGTTCAAATAAATGTGCAAAGCCGGTGCGATTCTTTGGCTCGATACGAAAACCGATGTTGTAATAAACACCTACTGCTATTGTCGGTGCTGTTTTGTTTTGCGACAGCACCACTTTGAGTCCATTGTTTAATTTATAATACACAACGGGAACATTGAGCGCCGGACCGGGGTCCGACGGAGATGCATGTATGCATGTCGCTAGTAATAAAAATGACAGGCAGGCCGTGCTTGTCATCCACAACCGCTTATTCTTTTTAGTATTCATAAAAATTGATTGGTATTGTAATGAAATAAGAATGCAAAGTCAAATTAAAGAATAGCACAACGAGGACTGCTACCTTTCGTGTAAAAATTAAAATCTTGTGCCGAGATAATGCGGCAGCATGGCACGCCATGTGGGCCAGTCGTGCGGCCACTCCTGTCCCCATATATCCAGTTCGTACCAGATATTCTTATCGTAAAGAATTTTGGCAAACCGGCCGTTTGCTCCGGGATCTTCATGTGCACCGCTGCCGGTGAGCAGGTGGATGTGCCCGCTGCGGCGGATCTGTTCGAGTAAGTTATGATCAGAAAGGTTCGGGATGTAATGTTGCGGACTATTGAAATACACATCCTCATCATAGTACCCCTTGGTGTATTCCGTAAGGTCGTACACGCCACTCATCGCTATCACGCCATTGATGAGATCAGGTCTTTTTAAAAACAAATTCATACTATGCAAAGCGCCAAAGGATGCCCCGCAGGTAATGATCGGTGTTTCCCAACTTGTGTTATTGCGAATAAAAGGAACAACTTCGTTGTAGATATAATCATTAAACTGGTTGTGACGGATGACTTTATGCCGCGGGTCCATTTCATTATTCAGCCAGCTTTCTGTATTGATGCTGTTTACGGAAAACACTTTTACCTTACCGCTTTCGATGAAAGGACTGATGGCATCCAGCAACTGAAACCGCTCGTATTCGAGGTAATCCGCAGCAGCTGTCGGCACCATCAGCAAGGCCGTTCCGTAATGGCCATAGACTGCTACGGGCATTTCTCTGTTCAATGAGGGGCTATACCAGGACGTCAATTCGCGATTCATAGCAGTTAATTGATAAGCAGCAAAAATGAATATTTATTAACTACGCGACAAAAAAATGTGGAGGCTATTTTAGGTAAAATCCAGGAAGGAACTCAATAAGAGGAGACATTCATCCTCCTTTTAATAACAGAAAAATGAATTATTGATTCAAAAATTAAAAAAACGACATTGATAAAAATCAATAGATTTATTAACGGATATATTTTATATTTGAAATAATACGGAGTATTTTCACCTGTCGATTCCAGTATTTTTACTATCGTCATCTAATGAATGAGTTTTTTCCAATTCCCTGTTAATCCACCGGGATATTATAGATCTAGTAGCATTTAAATCAAGCCATTTTTTATCCGTGCGGCGATATTGCTGCACACGATCGAAATATTAAAGACGATTTATCAATGAATTTGCCACAGATCAGGATCGTTCTGGTTGACGATCATGAATTAATCAGGGGCTCATGGAAACTACTATTAAAGCAAAACTCCAGGTTTACGATTATCGGTGAATGCCGAAATGGTGCTGAAGCTATCGAAGAAGCTCAGAAATTGATGCCCGACATAATGCTGATGGACATTAATATGACGCCGATAAATGGCCTGGAAGCCACAGAACGTATTGCCCGCATTGCCCCTTCAATAAAAATTATTGGTCTCTCTATTAATAGTCAGCCCGTCTACGCCGAAAAAATGCTTCAAGCGGGTGCGCAAGGTTATGTTACCAAAAATTCGACGCTGCATGAAATGACCCATGCGATCATGGAAGTGCATAACGGCAGACAATATATCTGTGAGGAGATTAGACGGAAGATGACGAATGATTGAGCAGTGATTATAGAGTTTTCGGTTTGTAATCGGCAGTTTCTCCTTTCGCCATCTTCTCAAAAGCCGGTAAATTTGCGGCCTTATGGAATTGACGAAGAATTTTGATCATACTTTGGCCGAAGAGAAATGGTATAGCCATTGGTTA
>Ga0207683_10000829_pt1 | contig 28292 bp, 28 predicted proteins | sample KBSM73metaG_FD_184333 | JGI IMG/M metagenome (GOLD analysis project Ga0207683, IMG submission 184333) | Miscanthus rhizosphere microbial communities from Kellogg Biological Station, Michigan, USA - KBS M7-3 metaG (SPAdes) (version 2) | ecosystem: Host-associated > Plants > Roots > Rhizosphere >... | reverse complement strand
CCCCCAGTGCTCTCACCTCGCGGGTTGCTCATAACGCAACTATACGAGACGCAGTTGCACATTGAGAAACGTAATGCGTATCACGCTTCGCAGCGATAGGAGAACAACGATGACATCGACGCGGTACGACTTCGTAATCGTCGGCGGCGGATCGGCAGGGTGCGCGCTCGCAAACCGACTTTCGGCCGATCCGGCCAACAAGGTTCTGGTTCTGGAAGCGGGCCGCAACGATTCGCTGTGGGACGTGTTCGTGCACATGCCCGCGGCGCTGCCATTCCCCATCGGAAGTCGTTTCTACGACTGGAAATACGAGTCCGAACCCGAGCCGCTGATGCACGGCCGACGCATCTACCACGCCCGCGGCAAGGTGCTCGGCGGCTCGAGCAGCATCAACGGGATGATCTTCCAGCGCGGCAATCCGATGGATTACGAACGCTGGGGCGCCGACCCCGGCATGGGCGACTGGGACTTCGCGCACTGCCTGCCGTACTTCAACCGCATGGAGAACTGCCTGGCCGCTGCGCCGGACGATCCCTACCGCGGGCACAGCGGCCCCCTTGCCCTGGAGCGGGGGCCCGCCACGAACCCGTTGTTCGAGGCGTTCTTCACCGCAGGCGAACAGGCAGGTTACCCGCGCACCGATGACGTGAACGGTTACCGCCAAGAAGGTTTCGCGAAGTTCGACCGCAACATCCGCAACGGACGCCGACTGTCGGCGGCCCGCGCCTACCTGCATCCGGTGATGAACCGAAAGAACCTCGATGTCGTCACCAGGGCATTCGTCGAGCGGGTCGTGTTCGAGGGCAAGCGCGCGGTCGGCGTCGACTATCGGTACGGGTTCGGCGGAGCCAAGCGTGTCAACGCCGGCCAGGTCATCCTGTGTGGCGGCGCCATCAACAGCCCCCAGCTGATGCAGCTCTCCGGCGTAGGCAACGCCGCCGATCTGCAGGCGCTCGGCATCGACGTCGTGCACGACCTGCCGGGTGTCGGCGAGAACCTGCAGGACCACCTCGAGGTGTACATCCAGTACGCGTGCAAGCAGCCGGTGACCATGCAGAAGTACCTCAAGTGGCGGTACCGGCCGTGGATCGGCGCCAACTGGTTGTTCCTGCGCCGCGGCCCCGGTGCCACAAACCATTTCGAGGGCGGGGGCTTCGTCCGCAGCAACGACGACGTCGCGTATCCGAACCTGATGTTCCACTTCCTGCCGATCGCCGTGCGCTACGACGGCTCGCAACCCGAGGGCGGAGATGGATATCAGGTGCACGTGGGCCCGATGTACTCCGACGCTCGCGGCACTGTGAAGATCGTCAGCCGCGACCCGAAGGTGCATCCGGCGCTGCGCTTCAACTATCTGTCCACCGAGCAGGACCGCCGAGAATGGATCGAATCCATTCGGGTGGCGCGCAACATCCTCAACGAGCCCGCGATGGCGCCGTTCAACGGCGGCGAGATCTCGCCGGGGCCGAGCGTTGACACCGACGAGGAGATCCTCGAATGGGTCGCGCGCGACGCCGAAACCGCGCTGCACCCGTCGTGCACCGCCAAGATGGGCATCGACGCGATGTCGGTGACCGACCCGCAGACGATGGGTGTGCACGGCGTCGAAGGCCTGGCGGTCGTCGATGCGTCCGTGATGCCGTACGTGACGAACGGCAACATCTACGCCCCGGTGATGATGGTCGCGGAAAAGGCGGCCGACCTGATTCTCGGGAACGAGCCGCTGGCTCCCGCGACGGTGCCCTTCTACCGGCACCAGCCGAAGAGCCAGCAGCCCAGCGGCTCAGAACCAGTCGGCCGCAGCTGATTTGGCAGCGACCTGATTGAGCGTCCGTGCGAACCCTACCGACACGAATATGCCAGTTGACCGCGTCGGACTATGCGGATCTTGTCGGCATTGCGTCACCTGCATCCGCTAAGGGGAGATCATGAGCACTCCGCGTGTAGTCATCGTCGGCGCCGGCATCGTGGGCGCAAATCTGGCCGATGAACTCACCGCCCGCGGCTGGGACCGGGTTACCGTGCTGGATCAGGGCCCGCTGCCGCTGACCGGGGGTTCGACATCTCACGCACCGGGTCTCGTCTTCCAAACCAACGCGTCGAAAACGATGACGGGCTTCGCCCGATACACGGTCGAGAAGTTCGCAGGCATGGATCTTGACGGCCAATGGTGCTTCAACCAGGTCGGCGGTCTGGAAGTTGCGACGACGGCGGAGCGCCTCGCCGAATTGCATCGCCGGCAGGGCTGGGCTACATCGTGGGGCATCGAGGGCACCGTGCTCGAACCCGAGGAATGCGTGCGGATTCATCCACTCGTCGACGAGTCGAAAGTCCTTGGCGGACTGTATGTGCCGACCGATGGACTCGCCAAGGCGACGCGCGTGGTCGTTGCGCTGGTACGCCGCGCCCAAGCACGCGGCGCAGTGTTCCGCGAATCCATCAAGGTGATCGGCATTGAGCAAAGCGGCGGGCGCGTCACTGGCGTCGCGACATCGGACGAAACGATCGCCGCCGACATCGTGGTGTCGTGCGCGGGGTTCTGGGGGCCCGAGATCGGTGCGATGGTCGGCATGGACATCCCGCTGTTGCCCCTCGCGCACCAGTACGCCAAAACAGACCAGATTCCCCAACTCGTCGGCCGCAACACCGAAGCCACCGAGGCCGGCCTGCCGATACTGCGCCACCAAGACCAGGACCTTTATTTCCGCGAACTCGTCGATTGTCTCGGCATCGGCTCCTATGCCCACCGCCCGATGCCGGTAGACCTACACGACCTCGTCGACTCGGCTGACATTTCCGCGTCGAGCATGCCGTCGATGCTGCCCTTCACCGACGAGGATTTCGCCCAACCTTGGGAGCAATGCAAACTACTACTCCCCTGCCTGGAGAGAGCCAAGGTCGACAGCGGATTCAACGGGATCTTCTCGTTCACCCCGGACGGTGGCCCCCTGATCGGCGAGTCTTCAGACGTCGCAGGGTTCTGGATCGCCGAGGCCGTGTGGGTCACCCACTCGGCCGGTGTCGCACGTGCCGCCGCGCAGCTGCTGGTCGACGGACGCAGCGACACCGACTTGCACGACTGCGATGTACACCGCTTCGAAGAGATTCAGCTCGCACCGGACTACGTCAGCGAGACGTCCCAGCAGAACTTCATCGAGGTCTACGACATCCTGCATCCGCTCCAGCCCCGACTGTCGCCGCGTGATTTGCGGGTCAGTCCCTTTCACGTAAGCCAGAAGGAGCTTGGCGCGGTGTTCCTGGAGAGCGGCGGTTGGGAGCGTCCGCATTGGTACGAGGCCAATGCGGGCCTGGTTCAACAACTTCCGCCGGAGTGGGCACCACCTGCTCGCGACGCGTGGGCCGCACAGTTTCACTCGCCGATCGCGGCGGCCGAGGCGTGGCGCACCCGGACATCGGTTGCGATGTACGATATGACGCCGCTCAAGCGGCTCGAGATCATCGGGCCCGGCGCCCTGCCGCTGCTGCAGCGCCTGACCACCGGCATGATGGACAAGTCCGTCGGTTCGGTGACGTACACGCTTCTCCTCGACGAAGCGGGCGGCGTCCGCAGCGACCTCACCGTCGCCCGCCTTGCCGACGACCGTTTCCAGGTTGGCGCGAACGGCAACATCGATCTTGACTACTTCCGTCGACAGGGGTCTGCGGGCGACAGTGTGCAGGTCCGCGATATCACCGGGGCGACCTGCTGCATCGGCCTGTGGGGTCCGCGTGCACGCGACGTGGTCCTGGCCCTCAGCCGCGACGACTTCTCGAACGAGAACTTCAAATACTTCCGCACGAAACCTGTACGGATCGCTGGTGTTCCGGTCACGGCCATGCGGCTGTCGTATGTCGGCGAACTGGGATGGGAGCTTTACACGAGCGCCGAGTACGGGCTGCGCCTCTGGGATGTGCTGTGGGCAGAAGGCCAGAAGCACGATGTGATCGCCGCGGGGCGGGCAGCCTTCAACAGCCTGCGCATCGAGAAGGGCTATCGCTCGTGGGGGACGGACATGACGACCGAACACAACCCCTATGAGGCCGGCCTTGGCTTCGCCGTGTCCGCCAAGAAGACGGGCTTCGTCGGGCACGAGGCGCTACAAGGCATTTCACCTTCCACGATCGAGCGGCGCCTCGCGACTGTGGTCATCGATGACGGCGTGTCAGTGGTGATGGGAAACGAGCCCGTCCTCCTCGGCGACAAGCCAGTGGGCTATGTCACCAGCGCGGCTTTCGGCCACACCGTTGGTGCGCCGGTGGCCTACGCCTGGCTGCCGGCCTCCGCAACCGAAGGCACCAGGATCGAGATCCAGTACTTCGACCGGCGTGTCGCGGCCACCGTGGCAGCCGAACCGCTCGTCGACCCCGAGATGAAGCGGATCAGAGCCTAGCGCCACCGTCCAGCTCGAAAGTTCCGTTGGTGACCACACGCTCGATGCGCAAGCTCACAGCACGACCACCGAACGGAGCACCTCGCCGCGGTGCATGGTCGCGAACGCGTCCTCGACCTGGTCGAGCTTGATGCGCTCGCTGACGAACTTGTCCAGCGGCAGCCGACCCTGCTGGTAAAGGTCGACCAGCGCCGGGAAATCCCGCTCGGGCAGGCAATCGCCGTACCACGACGACTTCAAAGATCCACCGCGGGAAAAGAAATCGATCAGCGGCATTTCCAACGTCATGTCGGGCGTCGGCACGCCGACCAGCACGACGGTGCCTGCAAGGTCGCGCGCATGAAACGCCTGCTTCCACGTCTCCGGGCGGCCGACCGCGTCGACGACGACGTCGGCACCGAAGCCGTCAGTCAGTTCCTGCACCGCCTTCACCGCATCCACCTTCGACGCGTCGATCGTGTGAGTGGCACCCAATTCGGTTGCCATCTGCAGCTTTTTGGGGTCGCGGTCGATGGCGATGATCGGTGACGCGCCAGCCAGCCGAGCCCCGGCGATCGCGGCATTGCCGACGCCCCCGCAGCCGATCACCGCGACAGAATCACCACGTGAGACATTGCCGGTGTTCACGACCGCGCCGAGACCGGCCATCACACCGCAGCCGAGCAGACCGACGACCGCGGGGTCGGCGTTCGGGTCGACCTTCGTGCATTGTCCCTCGTGCACAAGGGTTTTGTCGGCGAATGCGCCGATGCCGAGCGCGGGTGTGAGCTCCGTACCGTCGGTCAGCGTCATCGGCCGGCTGGCGTTGAAGGTGTCGAAGCAATACCACGGCCGTCCGCGCCGACACGCCCGGCAGCGGCCGCAGACCGCCCGCCAGTTCAGCACGACGAAGTCGCCGACCTCGACGTGGGTGACCGCGTTCCCGGCCGACTCGACCACACCAGCGGCCTCATGACCGAGCAGGAACGGGAATTCGTCGTTGATCCCGCCGTCCCGGTAGGTCAGATCGGTGTGGCACACGCCGCACGCCTGGATGCGCACAACCACGTCGTGAGGGCCTGGGTCGGGGATGACGATGTCGACCAACTCGACAGGAGCGCCCTTGCTGCGGGCGATGACACCCTGAACCTGCTGTGGCATGCGAAGACCTCTCTGGATTGTGGATAGGGGGTGGAGCGAGTGTTGTGGGAACTGCGTGACTAGGGCGTCAGAGCGCCAGGCACAGCCGGTATGCGTCGAACACCGCTGCGTGAATGTTGCGGCTGGCCACCGCATCACCGATGCGGAACAACTGATAGCGGCCGTCCGGATTGCGCTGCACCTGCTGCTCGCGCAGGTCGAGTAGCGCCTGCTGGTCGACTTCACCGAGATTCGTTGACCCCGGCACCAGCGAGAAGTACAGCTCGTCCGACGGCAGCGTGCCGTGCTCGACGACGACCTGATCGACGATGCGTTGCCGAGTGACGTGTGCGTACTCGTTGTACAGGTCGACCTCCAGCCGCCCGTCCTTGCGGCGTACCGCGGTCAGCCGCTCGTTGAGCGTAATGCGCACGTCGTGCTCGGCGAACACCTTGAAGTAGCCGGGGTAGTTCACCCCGCCGACGTCAGGGGCCAATATCCGCTCCGGCGTGACGAATTCGATGTTCGCGCCCGCGCGGGCCAGTACCTCTGCGGCGTCCAGGCCAGGGTGCTGACCGTTGTCGTCGTAGAGCAGTAAGTCACCCTTCGGCCGGAACGAGCCACTCAGCACGTCCCAGCCGTCGGAAACGAGTTCGGCTCCTTCGCTGAGGAATTCGGTGTTCGGCACGCCACCGGTGGCGATCATGACAAGGTCGGGTTCCTCGGCGAGCACTTCGTCGGCCTCGGCATAGGTGTTGTACCGGATGTCGACGTCGAGGTGTTTGCACTCGGCCAGTCGCCAGTCGATGATCCCGATCAAGTCGCGCCGTCGCGGCGACGAGGACGCGAGCCGGATCTGGCCGCCTGCGGCATCGCTGGCTTCCAGCACGACCACACGATGTCCGCGGAGGCCGAGGACCCGCGCCGCCTCCAGGCCGGCAGGCCCGGCGCCGACGACAACGGCCCTACGCCGCGTCCCAATGGCCGCGGATACGTGGTGGGGCAGCCGGTCTTCACGACCCGTCGCAGGGTTGTGAATGCACTTGGCGTCGCGTGCCTGGTAGATCTCGTCAAGGCAGAGGCTGGCGCCCACGCACGGCCGGATCCGGTCCTCTTCTCCCGCTTGGATTTTCGCGACGATATGCGGGTCGGCGATGTGCGCACGGGTCATCCCGACCAAGTCGAGCAGGCCGTCTCTGATGGCGTGCCGGGCGGTGGCCACATCGTTGATCCGGGAGGCGTGCATCACTGGCACACCCACCTGGCGTTTGATTTTGCCTGCGAACTCCAGATGCGGCGCAACCGGTGTGCCCATCGGCGGGATGACCCGGGACAACGCCTCGTCGCTCCCCATGTATCCCCGGATGATGCTGATGAAGTCGATGCCCTCGGCGACGACCCGATGCGCAATCGCGAGCGCCTCCTCGCGGCCGAGCCCCCCCGGCATCTCCTCGTCGAAGGACATCCGGATGCCGACGGCGAAGTCGGGACCTGCCGCCTCACGGACCGCCCGAATCACCCGAAGCGGGAAGCGCATCCGGTCCTCGAGGCTGCCACCGAACTCGTCGTCGCGGTGATTGGTCAGCGGAGACCAGAACGCGTCGAGCAGGTGGGTGTAGGCCTCGATTTCGACCCCGTCCAGGCCGGCCTCCCGGCATCGGGCCGTGGCGTCGGCGTACGCCCGCACGATGCGATCCATGTCCCATTCCTCGGCCACTTTCGGGAAGGCTCGGTGCGCCGGTTCGCGTAGCGCGGAGGGATAGACCACCGGCAGCCAGTCACCGTCGTAGTTGCTCGTCCTTCGGCCAAGGTGGGTGATCTGGCACATCACTGCCGTGCCGTGCTCATGCACACCGTAGGCCAGTTCCCTCAGCCACGGCACGATCTCGTCCTTATATACATGGAGATTGCCGAAAGCGGCGGGGCTGTCTGGTGCGACGACCGCGGACCCACCCATCATCGTCAGGCCGATGCCGCCCTTCGCCTTCTCCTCGTGGTAGAGGCGATACCGGTCCTTGGGCATCCCGTCTTCGGTGTACGACGGCTCGTGCGAGGTACTGACCACGCGGTTACGCAGCGTGAGGTTCTTCAACTCGAACGGCTGCAACAACGGGTCGATGAGCTGGCGATTCATGGGCACTGCCTCTGTCACATCAAGTCGTGGAAATCGGACAAATTTGCGAGCACATCAGAGCGTCGGTTGCTCCGGTAAGTACTCCTCGGCGGCGTCGAGCAGCCAATCGGCGAGGTACCGGGCGAACGACGAGCGAACCAGGATTCGGTGCTCGGCACCGCTGCCGTCGACGGCCAACAGAATCACGCCCGTCTGCCCGAGCGTGGTCTGCGCGGCCGCTCCCCCGCCGAACACGCTGGGGTGCAGATCGAGCGCGCAGCCCTTGCCAAGGACGTCGCGGCTACGCGAGCCGGTCACTCTTAGCGTGGTGCGCTGGCCCGACACGTCGACCGCCGCGCCACCATACGACGAAACGACATCGCGCAGTCGCGCTTCCAGCTCGGGCCCGGTCAGCGAGCTTCCGGTAACCAGCCACTCGTCGGGGCCCAGCCAGATCACCACTGTGTCACCGCTTTTGGCGTAGGTACTGGGCGTGGTCGGCAGCTCGACGCCGAGCAGACTCGCCACGGCGGCTGCACCGGGACCGGATGGGTCGACGCGGAGTTCGACCATCGTGATGAACGGTTCCTCGACGATCGTCACCGCATCGCGCAGTTGTGCGAACCGTTTGGCCCACGGCTGCAGCGGGCTGATGCGTTCCAAGGTGTCAGCCATCGCGGCGCGCTCCTTCCGGGTCGACCAGCACCGAGCCGGTCACCTCGACGGGGATCAGCGTCCCCTCTACGGGCACATGCAGGGTCTCGCCGATGCGCGACTGACCTGACCTGACCAGCGCGAGCGCGAACGTGCGGCCCAGCTCGGCGCTGCGATAGCTCGAGGTGACATGCCCGAGCATCGGAACCGGTGGCGGCGGTAGCGCGTCGTCGGTGCAGAACTCGACGATCTGCGAACCCTCCGGCAGCCGGGTGACACGGTCAACGGGCAACAGCCCAACGAGCTGTTTGCGCAACGGATTCTGGTTCTCAACGCGGCTGAACGAGCGCTTGCCGATGAAGTCGGGCTTCTTCTTCGACACCGCCCACGCCATCCCGAGATCTTGCGGGGTCACGGTGCCGTCGGTGTCCTGCCCGATGATCGGATAGCCCTTCTCGGCGCGCAGCACGTGCATCGTCTCGGTGCCGTACGGGGTGATGCCGTATCGGTCGCCCGCGGCCATCAGCCGATCCCACACCGCAGGTGCGTGCCACCAATTGACGTTGACCTCGTACGCGAGTTCACCGGAGAAGCTGACCCGCGCCAACCGCACAGGCACCCCGTCGAGCGTGGTCTCACGCCACGTCATGAACGGGAAGGCCTCGTTGGTGACGTCCACCTCACCGAACACGGCACCGATCACATCCCGGGACCGCGGCCCGACCACGGGGAACGTGGCCAAGTGATCGGTCACCGAGGCAAGCGACACCTGCAGCTGCGGCCATTCGGTCTGCAGCCACTCCTCCATCCAGTCAAGGATTTTCGCCGCCCCGCCGGTCGTGGTGTACACCAGGAACCGGTCCTCGGCGAGCCGCATCACCGTGCCGTCGTCGATCACCATTCCGTCGACACCGCACATCACGCCGTAGCGGACAGCGCCGACCTTCAGGCTGCTCATCAGGTTGGTGTAAATGCGGTCCAACAGCTCGGCGGCATCGCGGCCCTGCACGTCGATCTTGCCGAGTGTCGAGCCGTCGAGAATGCCGACACCGCCTCGCACAGCGGCACATTCGCGCAACACCGCATCATCCATGCTTTCCAGGGCGGACTCGCCCCCCAGGGGGTAGTAGCGCGGACGCTTCCACTGTCCGACGTCTTCGAACACCGCACCTTTGGCGACATGCCAGTCATGCAGCGCCGTGGTGCGTTCCGGATCGAACAAGGCGCCGCGGTCGCGGCCCGCCAGCGCGGCGAACGCGACGGGTGTGTAGGGCGGACGAAATGTGGTGGTGCCCATCTTCTCGATGGGCACGCCGAGCAATTCGGCGGTGATGCCGGAGGCGATCACCCCGGACGTCTTGCCCTGATCGTGCGCCGTGCCGATGGTCGTGTAGCGCTTGATGTGTTCCACCGACCGCATCCCCGCGCCGACCGCGCGTGCCACGTCGGCGACCGTGGCGTCGCGCTGGACGTCGACGAACTGATCCTGCTCGCGACCACCCGGCACCCGCCACAACACCAGGCCCGGACTGGCTTCGACGACGGCAACCTCGGGCAGCGAAATCGATTCCGCCGGCGACACACCCAGCTCGGCCAGCGCCGCTTCGCCGGCGTCCCGGCCTTCGCGCAAGCACCCTGCCAGGTCCATGACACCGTTGGCCGCACCCGCTACGCTCGCGCCCGCGAGGTGCTCACCAGGCACGAAGCCGCCGAGCGTCGAGTCGTAGCGCAGCACGCCACGCGCCTGACTGAACAGGTGCACGGCCGGGTTCCAGCCGCCACTGACAAGCAGCGTGTCACACGGAACAGCCTCGCCGGCACCGACATTCGCTCCGTCGAGGTCGGCGACCAAGGCATCGGTGATGCGGTCGTCGCCGCGAGTGCCCGCGACCACGGCGCCGGTGCGCACCGGCATGTCGCGCCGGTCGCACTCGCGCCTCAGCGCCTCGGACAACCGCTGGCGCGCGTCCACCACCATCTCGATCTGCATACCGGAGTCGGCAAGGTCGAACGCCGCAGCATAGGCGCTGTCGTTGGTGGTGAACACCACCGCCGTGCGTCCGACCATCACCCCGTAGCGGTGCAGGAACGTTCTCGCGCTGTGCGCCAGCATGATTCCCGGCCGGTCGTTGTCGGCGAACACAATCGGGCGTTCATGCGCGCCGGTCGCGATAAGCACGTGCCGGGCGCGGATGCGCCATACCCGCTGCCGGGACAGCCGCGTGGGCGCGGCGTTGCCGAGGTGGTCGGTGCGCCGCTCAAGGGCAAGCACGAATCCGTCGTCGTAGTGACCGAACGCGGTGGTGCGCTGCAGATGCCGGACCTCGGCGTAGGTCGCCAGCTCGGCGACCCCGGCTTGCACCCACTCGCTGGCGGCGGCGCCGCCGATACTGTCGGTGCCGCCGAGTAGCGATCCGCCTGCTTCGGACTGCTCGTCGACCAACACCACCCGGGCGCCGGCGCGCGCGGCGGTCAGTGCCGCCGTCAGCCCGGCGGGGCCGGCGCCGACGACGAGCACATCGGTGTGCACATGCATCGCGTCGTAGCGGGCGGAGTCGGCGATGTCGGCCAGCCGGCCCTGCCCGGGAATGCCCCTCGCGGCGAGCCCGTCGTGCAGTTCGACCGTCGAGGCGAGCAGCATGGGCTCCGGGAATGGCGCCTCGATCTGTACGAGGCCGCCGGTGTCCTCGGCCCATGCCGCCGAAATCCCGCGCGGACGGCCGAGTTTGATGCTCGCGGCGATCTTGTGCACGCCGTGCGACAGCAGCGCCGACGCCAACGTGTCACCGGGGTGTGCCGTGTAGATACGCCCGTCGAACGTGAATTCGTATTGGGTGCCACGGTCGATGCGCCCACCCGCCGGGGTGCGGAACGGCGCGGTCATGAGATCACCGGCTTCGGTTCACCCACGCGGTAGACGCCGTGGAATCGGTAGGTCGCGGTGTCGCGTACGGCGTTGAACCAGCGACGGCATCCCGCGCTGTGGCACCACCGTTCGGCGAACTCACCCTTCGGGTTGGCCCGGAAGAACACGTAGTGCGCCCACTGCTCGTCGGTCAGCGCGGCGGGGTCCTCAGGGTAGGCGACGTGCGCCTGTCCCCCGTAATGGAATTCCGTCTCCTCCCGCGGGCCACACCACGGGCATTCGATCAGTTGCATCGTTGCTTCAACTTTCCGTGTTGGGCGATTTCAGTGCGCGACCGCGGCGGCGCCGTGTTCGTCGACCAGCGCACCGGTGACGAAGCGCTCCAGGCTGAACGGAGCCGCATAAGGGTGCGGCTCGTCGCGGGCGATGGTGTCGGCCAGACACCAGCCGATGCCAGGCGTGGCCTTGAATCCGCCTGTGCCCCAACCGCAATTGAGGTAGAGGTTGCGGTACGGAGTGCGGCCGATGATGGGAGATGCGTCGGGTGTGACATCCACGATTCCGCCCCAGGTCCGCAGCAGATGTGCCCGCGCGAAGATCGGGAAGAGTTCGACGGCCGCGGCCATCTGGCGCTCGATGATGTGAAAGGCCCCGCGCTGGCCGTAGCCGTTGTACGAGTCGATGCCTGCGCCCATCACGAGTTCGCCCTTGTGCGCCTGCGATACGTAGACGTGCACGGCGTTGGACATCACGATCGTCGGGTGCACGGGCTCGAGCAGTTCGGACACCAGCGCCTGCAGCGGATGGCTTTGCAGCGGGACCCGGAATCCCAGCATGTCGGTGAGCACCGAGGTATGCCCGGCAGCGCACATCGCGACCTGTCCTGCCGCGATGTCGCCGAGCGTGGTGCGCACACCGGTGACCCGATCGCCGTCGGTGACGAACCCGGTGACCTCGCAACCCTGCAGCAGATCCACTCCGGCCGCATCGGCGCGGCGCGCGAAACCCCAAGCGACATAGTCGTGTTTGGCGATTCCCGCGCGCGGCTGATAGGTCGCCCCGAGCACCGGGTAGCGCAGATCGGACGAGATGTTGACGATCGGGCAGAGCTTCTTCACCTCGTCGGGCTCGAGCCACTCGGCGTCGACGCCGTTGAGCACGTTGGCCTCCACACGACGCACGCTGTCGCGCACATCCTGCAGGCTGTGCGCGAGATTCAGCACGCCGCGCTGGCTGAACAGGATCGGGTAGCCGAGGTCATCCTCGAGGCCTTCCCAAAGCTTCAGGGAGTGCTCGTAGATCGCCGAACTTTCATCCCACAGGTAGTTCGACCGGATCAGGGTCGTGTTGCGGGCCATGTTGCCGCCCGCGAGCCAGCCCTTCTCCAGCACAGCCACGTTGGTGATGCCGTGGTTTTTCACCAGGTAGTGGGCGGTTGCCAAGCCGTGCCCGCCGCCGCCGATGATGACGACGTCGTAGGCCCGCTTGGGCTCCGGATTGCGCCAGAGGAAGTCGGGATGATCGGGCAGGTGCGCGCCCGGTGGCTGTGGACTCACGCGGCTCTCCATCGAACAGTCGTTGCCTAACTGATATATCAGTTGTGGGCCACAGTATGGTACGTTGATACGCGCGGTCAAGGGTCAATGTCGGACGGGAGACGAACCATGAGCGTGGAACTGGCCGAGACCGGCGAGGGTGCCACCCCGTCCAACGCCGATCTTGCGTATCAGCTCATTCGCGAACGCCTTGTCATGCTCGACATCCGGCCCAGCGAACCGATCAACGACGAGGGCCTGGCTCGCCAGCTGGGCTTCGGTCGCACCCCGGTGCGCGAGGCACTCAAGCGGCTCGAGCGGGACCGACTGGTCATCGCGTATCCCCGCCGCGGCACCTTCGCCACCACCGTCGACATCACCGATCTCGCCCACATCCAGGAGATCCGCAGGCAGCTGGAGCCGGTCGTCGCCGCGCGCGCCGCAAGCAGTGCGACGCTACAAACCCGGATGAAGCTGTCGGAACTCGCCGACGAGATCGCCAAGCTGGACCCCAGCGATGACCCGCGTACGCTCCTGCGGCTCGACGTGCGCGTGCACACCGCGATCTACAAGGCGTCCGGCAACCCGTACCTGGAGGACGTGCTTGTCTGCCAGGACGCACACGCCACCCGCATCTGGTGCCTGTTCCTCGACCGGTTGTCGAACGTGGCCGAGCACGTCACCGAACACGTCGCCCTGTTGCGGGCGATCATCGACGGGGATGCCGACCTCGCGGCCAAGCTGGCCTCCGAACACGTCGCCGGATTTGAACAGGCGGTCCGCGCCGTCCTCTAGGACTCGCCGCGAGAACCGTTGGCGCGCAGGCCGTCGAGCATGAAACCGAGGTAGCGACGCCACACCGCGTCGTCGCCGTTGGCCATCGCGATGACTTTCGACATCGCCCCGATCATGGTGACGAGGTCGCCTGCGCCGAAGTCCGGCCGGAGCGCGCCTGCTGCCCTAGCCCGGTTCACCACCGACTCCAACACTCCCCCGGTGTGTCCGCATTCGCCGACGACATCCACCGGGCCGACCGGTGTGCGCGCGATCGCGTCGTTCATCGATCGATTGCGCGCCTGGATGCCGAACAGCCCGTCCATGAAGCCGGCGAAGCCACGCCACGGGTCGGGGTCCGCGAGCGCGGCCTTGGCGAGCCGGTCCACCTCGGCCACCCAGTCGGGCAGCACCGCGTCGAGTAGCGCCCCGCGGTTCGGGAAATGGTTGTACAGCGTGCCGATGCTGGCGCCCGCGCGGCGGGCGATCTCCTCGAGCGGCACGTCGACGCCGCGCTCGTCGAACAGCCCGGCCGCGGCCGTCATCAATTGTTGACGGTTCCGCAGCGCATCTGCCCGCAATATGACCTCAACTTCAGCTCCCGCGATCGTCGTGGTCGGCGTTGGCCCTGGGCTGGGCTTGTCCGTCGCACACCGCTTCGGCAAGGAAGGCTTCGCGGTCGCGCTGGTCTCCCGCGACGCCGACCGCCATGCCGCCTACCTCCGAGCGCTCGATGCCGCAGGCGTCGACGCGGCCGCGTTCACGGCCGATGCCGCCGACCCCCACGCAACTACGCGTCGCGGTCGACGCCGCTCGCAAGCATTTCGGCCGAATCGACGTCGGCTACTACGGGCCAGCCAGCGCAGGTGACGTCGTTCTGGGTGACATCACGACGCTGGATGCCGCAGGCGCGCAGGCGGCGCTGCGCGGGGTGGTGCCCGCCGTCGACTTCGCATCGCTGTTGCTTCCCGAGCTGACTGCGCGCGGATCTGGCGGGCTGATCTTCCCCGGCGGGTTGAGCGTGTGGTGCCGATGCCCCCGCTCGGGGGTATGGCGCTGTGGGCCGCGGCGGTACGCAACTACGCGGTCACGTTGCATGCCGCGCTCGCTCCGCTCGGGATCTACGCGGGCACAATCACGATCGGCGGGCTGATCGAACGTGGAGACATCCACCAAGCGATGCTCGAAAACCCTGACATGCTGGGTGTTTCGCTGCCGACCCTGAACCCGGATGAGCTCGCCGAAACCATGTGGCGCCTGTATTCCGAACGGACCGAGGCGGAAGCGGTCGTCAGCGCGGTCTGACTGCGCGCGGCGTCGTCGACCGCACCGGCAGCCCGAATCGCGCGGGCACGCCATCGCTGAACGTCACGTGATCCGGCGGGCGCGTGCCGAGCTCGCCCAGCCCGACGGATGCGAACAGACCGTCCTCGGAGAACTCGATCAGCTCGGCCCGACGCAGGGACCAGACCGGGTGCTCGTTGGGCAGATACCAGGTGCGACCCACGCGAACGATGTGCACACCCCAGCGAGCGGTCAGGTAATGCTCGAGCGGTTCGCACGTCATCGGATCACCCACCTGCACCTCGACGAAACTCGACGCGCTCACTCCCCGCCAGCGCAGCGTCGAGTTGTACGCACGACGATCGCCGTTCTCCCGGTAGCTCATTCGGGCCCGCCGATAGGGCACGCCGAAGATCCACCTGCCCGCTGCGACCATGCCGAGCCGGCTGGTGTCGAGGCTGAGGAAGACCACGCCGCGACGGCCCGTGCCGTCTACCGAATACAGCCGGACGTTGGTCTCTGGAAATGTGCCGAACAGTGACATCTGAAATGGCACGACGCCAACGTAACTGCGGCCCTCGAAGGTGTCCGGCTCGGTGCCGGGTGGATACAGGTGGACGATGCTCGCCGGCTCCACAGCCCAGTGCAGGAAGGACAGGTTCAGCCAGCTCTGCCGCAAGACTCGCGGCCAGGGCAGAATCGGCGCTTCGGGCGTCACCAATTCGGCCATGGCCAGGATCTAGTCGCCGTCCGGCTTCTTGGCGTCCGAATCCTCTTCAGGGAGAACCGCTTCCAGTGCCGAGCCGGTGATCCGCCGGAACGCGCGGCGCGGCCGGTTCGCGTCCAGAATGGCGACCTCCAGCGTCGACGGCCCCAGTGGGCGCGGCTCCGAGCCGCCGCCGTTGGCGCCGGCCTTCAGCGCGGCGACCGCGACCTTGACGGCGTCGGACAAGCCGAGATTCTCCGAATAGGACTCGTTGAGCTTTGTGGCGATCGGGTCGGTGGTGCCGCCCATCACCACGAAGTGCGGTTCGTCGGCGATCGACCCGTCGTACGTAATGCGGTACAGCTCGGGCGGTTTGGTCTCCCCGTAGTGGGCGACCTCGGCCACGCACAGCTCGACCTCGTAGGGCTTGGCCTGCTCGGTGAAGATGGTGCCGAGCGTCTGCGCGTACACGTTGGCCAGCTGCCTGCCCGTCACATCGCGACGGTCATAGGCGTAGCCGCGAGTGTCGGCGAACTGGATGCCGCCGCGGCGCAGGTTGTCGAACTCGTTGAACCGGCCCACGGCGGCGAACCCGACGCGGTCGTAGAGCTCGCTGACCTTCTGCAGGGACCGCGACGGGTTCTCCGCCACGAAAAGCACACCGCCGGAGTACGCCAACGCCACCACGCTGCGACCGCGGGCGATGCCTTTGCGCGCGAGCTCAGAACGCTCGCGCATCGCCTGCTCGGGCGAGATGAAATATGGAAAGCTCACGAATCTCCCCGCGCATCGTGCGACTGAGCAGCACTGTGGGGACCGAAAGTATCTTGACGAGAGCGGCTTTCGATGACCTCGCGGGACAGTGCCGCGATGCGCTCCTCCGCCACATCCTCGGCACCCTCGGCGGCGAGAATCACCGCGGTCGGATAGATGCCGCGTACCAGGTCGGGACCGCCCGTCGCGGAGTCGTCATCGGCCGCGTCGTACAGCGCTTCCACGGCCACCTTCAATGCCGAGTCCGCGTCGACCACGCGCGAGTAAAGCTTCTTAATCGAGGATTTGGCGAAGATCGAGCCGGAGCCCACCGACTGATAGCCCTCTTCCTCGATGTTCCAGCCGCCTGCGGCGTCATACGACACGATGCGACCCGCGGCCTGCGGGTCTGGGTCGTCGAGGTCGTACGCCGCCAGCAGCGGCAGTGCGATGAAACCCTGCAGCGCCGCGCCGAGATTGCCGCGCACCATCGTCGCAAGCCGGTTCACCTTGCCGCGGAACGTCAGTGGCACGCCTTCGGTCTTCTCGTAGTGCTCGAGTTCGACGGCATAGAGCCGGGCGAACTCGACCGCGATCGCCGCCGTGCCTGCGATCCCCGTCGCCGTGTAGTCGTCGGTGATGTATACCTTCTGCACGTCGCGACCCGCGATCATGTTGCCCTGCGTGGAGCGGCGATCCCCGGCGAGCACGACGCCGCCGGGGAACTTCAGCGCGACGATCGTGGTGCCGTGCGGCAGCGCCCCGGAGGGCACCGCATCGACGGGACCCAACCTGTTAACGGGTAGAAGTTCGGGCGCCTGTCGGCGCAGCAGATCTGAAAAGGACGACAAGTCCACAGGGACGGAAGGTACTCCAGGTACGGCTAGGGGTGACGGAAAGGCCAGCTGTTCGCGGTGCGGCCAGGTCACTGTCCACCCTTCTGGACGTACGCGCGCACGAAGTCCTCGGCGTTCTCCTCGAGAACGTCGTCGATCTCGTCCAGCAAGTCGTCGGTCTCCTCGGCCAGCTTCTCGCGACGCTCTTGCCCGGCGGCCGTGCTGCCGGTGAGGTCGTCGTCCTCTCCGCCACCACCGCCACGCTTGGTCTGCTCCTGAGCCATCGCTGCCTCCTGCGTATGTCATCGGCGGGCTCACAGCCGCCCGCCGGTAACTCCACACTACCGGTCAACGGCCGATTTGCCTGGCATAGCGCGTCACCGGGGGGTGGGCGGCAATACTTACGTGGTGAGCTGTTCTACCAGTTCGGCGGCGGTGTCAACCGAGTCCAAGAGGGCCCCGACGTGCGCCTTGCTGCCGCGCAATGGCTCCAGCGTTGGAATCCTGACGAGCGAATCGCCGCCGAGATCGAAGATCACCGAGTCCCAGCTTGCCGCGGCGATGTCGGCGCCGAACCTGCGCAGGCACTCACCGCGGAAATATGCCCGGGTGTCGGTCGGCGGGTTGTCCACGGCGTCCAACACCTGTTGCTCGGTGACAAGGCGCTTCATCGAACCGCGCGCCACCAGTCGGTTGTACAGGCCCTTGTCCAGCCGTACATCGGAGTACTGCAGATCCACGAGGTGCAGCCGCGGCGCCGACCAGCTGAGGTTCTCCCGGTTGCGGAAGCCCTCCAGCAGCCGCAGCTTGGCGGGCCAGTCAAGGATCTCGGCGCACTCCATCGGATCACGCTCAAGCAGATCGAGCACTCCTGCCCACGTCTGGACGATGTCGGCGGCGCGCGGATCGGGGTCGCGACTGTCCACCAGCTTGGCGACTCGATCCAGGTAAATCCGTTGCAGCGCAAGGCCTGTCAGCTCACGACCGTCGGCGAGCGCGACCGTGGCGCGCAACGAAGGGTCACGGCTGAGCACATGCACCGCATGCACCGGCCGGGCCAGCGCCAAGTCGGTGAGGTCCATGCCCTCTTCGATCAGGTCGAGCACCAGCGACGTCGCACCGAGTTTGAGATAGGTCGACGTCTCCGCCAGATTCGCGTCGCCGATGATGACATGCAGCCGCCGGTATTTGTCGGCGTCGGCGTGTGGCTCGTCGCGGGTGTTGATGATGCCACGCTTGAGCGTGGTCTCCAGGCCGACCTCGACCTCAATGTAGTCGGCGCGCTGCGACAGCTGGAAACCCGGCTCGTCGCCACCCGGCCCGATGCCGACCCGGCCCGAACCGGTGATCACCTGACGCGACACCAGATGCGGCGTCAGCCCCGCAATCACCGCCGAGAACGGCGTCTGGCGCGACATCAGATAGTTCTCGTGCGAGCCGTATGACGCGCCCTTGCCGTCCACGTTGTTCTTGTAGAGCTGCAGCTTGGCGGCGCCGGGCACGCTCGCGACGTGCCTGGCAGCGGCCTCCATCACCCGCTCGCCTGCCTTGTCCCAGATCACCGCGTCCAGCGGATCCGTGCACTCAGGGGCGGAATACTCGGGGTGGGCGTGGTCGACGTAGAGCCGCGCACCGTTGGTGAGGATCATGTTGGCCGCACCGACCTCGTCGGCGTCCACCACCGGCGGCGGGCCTGCCGACCGGCTGAGGTCGAACCCGCGGGCATCGCGCAGGGGCGACTCCACCTCGTAATCCCAGCGGGTGCGCTTGGCCCGCTGAATACCGGCAGCGGCCGCGTACGCCAGCACTGCCTGCGTCGACGTCAGGATCGGATTCGCGGTCGGATCGGACGGCGACGAGATACCGTACTCGACCTCGGTCCCGATAATCCTTTGCATGTGACCAAGCGTAGGGGACGCCGAGCAGTAGCCTGCGACCGTGCCATCCGAGCATGAGCAACGCGACCCGCCGGCGCCCCGGTTCGTCGCCGCGCCGGCCGCGCCGATTGCCACCTTCCTGCCTGCTGCTGTGGCGCGCGACGGTCCAGCCGACATCGTCACCGAACAGGCGGGTCATGCATGATTGACGTGACGCAGCGACACGCCGCCGACCGTTGGTTCCTGACGCGTGGTCTACCTGCGGTGCTGCGGCCGGGCGCCCTGCTACGACGACTATTGCCGCGGTCGGCGCCCGCCTTGGCCGGCTTGGCGGTCTTCATGGCCAACTCCGCGCTCACAGTGGCTCTTACCGGCAAACACACGATCGACATCGACGGCCAGCCGACTCGAACGGAATGGTTCGTACTGGCGCTGCTCATCCTCGTGCTGCCCATTGCGGTGTTGGTCGGCTGGTCGGTATCGCGCATTTCTACGATTGTCGGCCGCACTGCCGCGGCGACGGTGGCGCTGACAGTCGCGATCATCGGCGGCGTCCTCGGCGGCCCGAGCCCACGGGTTCTGGTGGACCTCGTCGTAGAGGCCATCCTCATCGTCGCCATCCTGGCGCTGACCGCGTGTGGTGCCGGTTCGATCCTCGGCTGGGCAGCTCACATGACGACGTCGAACCTCGCCGCAGCAGGATCGATGTTGACGCGAGCGCTGCCACTGCTGTTGCTGACGATTCTGGTCTTTTTCAACTCCCCGGTGTGGCTCATGGCGGCCACGATCTCGCGTCCGCGCTTGTGGCTGGCGCTGCTGTTCCTCACGCTCATCGCGGCGGTGTTCGTGGTATCCGTCACCCGCGACCGGGTCAGGCCGATGCTGGTTGCCGACCATCCGGCCGACCACCAGACAGATCGACTGGCCGGCACCCCGTTTGAGGCGATGCCCGAACCACCGACCGCCTATCCGTTGAGCCGCGCCGAGCGGCTCAACGTCATGTTCGTCGTCGCCGCGTCTCAGCTCAGCCAGATCCTGATCATCGCGGCGATGACGTCGCTGATCTTCATGATCCTCGGTCTCATCCTGCTGTCGCCCGAGTTGCTCGCGGCGTGGACACGCAACGGCCGCAGCGACGGCACGGTGCTCGGCATGACGATCCCGGTTCCGGATTCGCTGATCCAGATCACGTACTTCCTCGGCGCGCTGACATTCATGTACATCAGCGCGCGCACCCTGAGCGACGCGGACTATCGGACGCGGTTCTTCGACCCACTCATCGAAGACGTTCGGCTCACCTTGACCGCGCGCAACCGGTACCGCGCCGCCGTATCGGCATCCTGAACCGTAACCCCGCCCTCCGAGAAGACCTGTCTCGTCGGTGAACCACCCTGTCCCGGAACGTCGTTCGGTGTCCACGTGCCAGGGCGTCGATCCGCTTTACCGGAAGCGGTTCTTCACGCCCCGGCATTTGTGTGCATTCAGCGCACGCTCGCTGCGCTCGAGCGCTACCTTGCGGTCATGGCCGACGACGACGTCACGATGATCGAGGACGTATTCGGAAAGCGCTACGGCGAGGTGCTCCTCGTGCGGATCGCCGACTCCGGACCCGAAGCGACCGTCTACAACACCTTCCCGCTCAACGACTGCCCTGCAGAGCTGTGGGACAGGCTCGATGCACAGGCGATCGCCGCCGACAACGGCGCCGCGGCTGCACTACTCAACGGCCCTCGCTACTGGCTGATGAGCAGCATCGGAAAACAGGGTCGAGAAACTCAGGAGCACAAGAGCTTCGGCGGGATCGAGATGATCCGTCAGGCGACGGTAAAACTCGCATCGATGAATCCGGCCCCTACAACGTCAATCGGGTAGATCGCATGGCGATCTTCGACTTCGACGCCGGCCGCGAGATCTACGAACTCATCGACCCTGAGGGCAGGCGTTGGGTCATGCAGACCTGGAGCCAGACTGTTGATCGCATGCTCACGCTCGCGAATCTGCCCACTCTCGGGAGCCGACTTTCGCTACCCGCGGGATGGCTTACGAGCCGAGGACGCCGTCGATTCCGCTGCGCGTTGATACGACGGCTAGGGAGGCGTGCGTGACCCAGGACGATCTGGCCAATAGCTACTCGCTCCAGATCTGAACTCGCGAGCGTCCGCGCCTCGTTACAGGTACTGACCCAGGTTCGACTCGGTGTCGATGGCCCGTGACGCGCTCGACGACTTGCCGGTGACCAGCGTGCGGATGTACACGATCCGCTCGCCCTTCTTACCCGAAATCCGGGCCCAGTCATCGGGATTGGTCGTGTTGGGCAGGTCCTCGTTCTCGGCGAACTCGTCGACGATCGAGTCGAGCAGATGCTGGATGCGCAGACCGGGCTGACCAGTCTCCAACACCGACTTGATCGCGTTCTTCTTCGCCCTGTCGACGACGTTCTGGATCATCGCGCCGGAGTTGAAGTCCTTGAAGTACATGACTTCCTTGTCTCCGTTGGCGTAGGTGACCTCGAGGAACCTGTTGTCGTCGATCTCGGCGTACATCCGGTCGACCACCTTTTCGATCATCGCCTTCAGGCAGGCCGGCTTGTCACCGCCGAACTCGGCCAGGTCGTCGACATGCACGGGCAGGTCGTCGATCAGGTACTTCGAGTAGATGTCCTGTGCCGCTTCGGCATCCGGACGCTCGATCTTGATCTTGACGTCGAGACGGCCGGGACGCAGGATCGCCGGATCGATCATGTCCTCGCGATTGGAGGCGCCGATCACGATGACGTTCTCCAGGCCCTCGACGCCGTCGATCTCGCTCAGCAGCTGCGGCACGACCGTGGTCTCCACGTCCGAGCTCACCCCGGTGCCTCGGGTGCGGAAGATCGAGTCCATCTCGTCGAAGAACACGATCACCGGGGTGCCTTCGGACGCCTTCTCGCGGGCGCGCTGGAAGATCAGCCGGATGTGACGCTCGGTCTCGCCGACGAACTTGTTCAGCAGTTCGGGACCCTTGATGTTGAGGAAGTAGGACTTCGCCTCGCGGGCGTCGTCGCCACGGACCTCCGCCATCTTCTTGGCCAGCGAGTTGGCCACGGCCTTGGCGATCAGCGTCTTGCCGCAGCCGGGCGGGCCGTAGAGCAGCACGCCCTTGGGTGGGCGCAGCGAGTACTCCCGGTACAGCTCCTTGTGCAGGAACGGCAGCTCGACGGCGTCCCGGATCTGCTCGATCTGGCGGCCCAGCCCGCCGATGTCGTTGTAGCTGACGTCGGGCACCTCTTCGAGGACCAGGTCCTCGACCTCGGCCTTGGGGATGCGCTCGAATGCGTATCCGGCCTTGGTGTCCACCAGCAGCGAATCGCCGGGGCGGAGCCTGCGCGGCCGGTCGTCGTTGTCGTCGTCAATCGGTTCGAGGTCGGGCAGGAACTCGGCGGCCACCAACGGTTCGGCCAGCCAGACGATGCGCTCCTCATCGGCGTGGCCGACCACGAGCGCGCGATGGCCGTCGGCGAGGATCTCGCGCAGCGTGCTGATCTCACCGACCGCTTCGAAGTTGCCCGCCTCGACGACCGTCAACGCCTCGTTCAGGCGCACGGTCTGGCCCTGCTTCAGCGTTTTGGTGTCGATGTTCGGCGAGCACGTCAGCCGCATCTTGCGACCGGACGTGAAGACGTCGACGGTGTCGTCCTCCTGCACGGACAGCAGCACGCCGTAACCACTCGGCGGCTGTCCCAACCGGTCGACCTCCTCGCGGAGCGCCAGCAACTGCTGACGGGCCTCCTTGAGGGTTTCCATCAGCTTGGCGTTACGGGCCGCAAGCGAGTCGATCCGTGCCTCGAGCTGGTGCACATCGCGGGCGCTGCGCAGACCGCTCTGTGGACCTACCGCGTTCTCCAGCTGCTCGCGCAGAAGCGCGGCTTCTCGACGCAGCTCTTCCAACTCCGCCGCATCGTCGCTGGACATCGGTGTGCCAAACGCTTCAGAACGCTCTGACTCATTCATGTTGCGCCCCTTCCCGCACCGGATGTTGGTGCAGTAACAACTTCAACGCTACCGGCGATTCAGCCATTGTGTGCGGTGTAGGAATTCGACACACCAGCAACACTGTTAACCTCTCTGGTGAGTTGGGCCGATCGAAAGGACCATCGTGACCCTGAAAACCCTCGTTACCGGTGTAGCAGCGGCTGCTCTGGTGGCCGGTGCGGCAGCAGGTGTGACTTTCATTGCATTCCCAGCCGTGTCGTCGGCTCCGGCCGTGCAACCGGTCGTGTGGGACGTTCCGATGCCGCAAGCGCCGGCGCCGGATCTACAGGCTCCACTCCTGCAGACTCTGCAGGCCCTCGCTTCCGGCGGCTCATTCGCCGGCAAGGCACCGTACATTCAGGGCGGCATCGGCAGGATCGAGAGCATCGCCGCCGACCGGGCCTACACCAACGCGGCGCAGGAGGGGAAGTTCCCGCTGACCTTCAATATCGCCAACATCGACTCGGATGGCGCCACGGCTAGCGCTGACGTCACCGCGACGTCCGCGCTGGGCACATCCGCCACCCAGAGCGTCCAGTTCGTGACGGGCCCGAGCCCCAGCGGCTGGCAGATCGCCAAGGCCTCCGCTCTGGATCTGCTCTCCGCGGCCGGCTGATCCACCGAGTGCATCGCACCTGTGCCGTAGTCCTGGGCGCCGTCACGATAGTGGCGGCGCTCGGGCTTAGCGGCTGCAGTGACGACACGAGGTCCGCACCTAGCCCCACCCCCGTTCCGGTCAGTCAACCCCCGACGGTTCCACCATCGCCGACGGAAACCGGCGCGCCGTTGCCGCCGCCAACCGCATTGACGGACTTGATGAGCCGGCTGGCCGACCCGAACATCCCCGGCACTGACAAAGTCGGGCTCGTCCAACACGGCACACCTGCCGACGCGGCGGCATTGGACCGATTCGGTAAGGCGCTGCAGGACAGCGGGTACGCGCCGTTGACCTTCGATGCGACCGATCTCACCTGGGCGGCTGACCAACCGGGCAACGTCATCGCCAACGTGACCATGAAGCCCGGCGGACCACAGGCCACCGCCAAAGACTTGAAGTTCCCGATGGAGTTCAGCCCGCAGCAGGACTCGTGGCAGCTGACCCGGCAGACGGCGGACTTGCTGCTTGAGATGGGTCAGCAGCCGACACCCACGCCAACCCCCTGAGCTCCGGCGTGTGGATCGGCTGGCTGGAATTCGACCTGCTGCTCGGTGACGTGCGTTCGTTGAAGCAGAAGCGCTCCGTCATCCGCCCGGTGATCGCCGAGTTGCAGCGCAGATTCGCGGTGTCTGCGGCCGAAACGGGAGCCCAGGATCTGCATCGCCGCGCCAACGTCGGCATTGCTCTGGTGTCAGCCGATCGCGGGCACGTCGTTGACGTGCTCGATGCCGCCGAACGCTTGGTGGCGTCGCGACCCGAGATGGAATTGCTGTCGGCCCGCCGTAGGCTGCGGCGCAGCGGCGACGACTAGACACGTCAGCCGAGCTGACAAATCAAACGCTGCCGCCCAGCTGACGCTTGCGGCGGAGCGGCATCGGCGCGACGGTCCCTGGCGCCAATTTGCGCACGCTGACCAGAAACGCCGTGTGGCCGCGCATGGTGTGTTGTGGCCGCACCGCAAGCCCGACGACATGCCAGCCGCGCTGCATGCTCTCCCAGGCGCGCGGCTCGGTCCAGCACTGCTGCTCGCGCAGCGCCTCCACCGTCCGCGACAGCTGCGTCACGGTGGCGACGTAGACCATCAGCACCCCGCCGGCGACAAGGGCCTTGGCCACCGTGTCGAGGACCTCCCACGGCGCCAGCATGTCGAGCACGACGCGGTCCACCACGGGCCCGGCATAGTCGGCGAGGTCGGCGATCACCAGGTCCCAGTTGCCCGGGCGCGCGCCGAAGAACGTCTCGACGTTGCGGGCGGCATGCTCGGCGTGGTCGTCGCGTACCTCGTAGGACGTCACCCGCCCCTCGGGCCCGACCGCGCGCAGCAGCGAGCACGTCAGCGCACCGGAACCGGCACCGGCCTCCAACACCCGCGCACCAGGGAAGATGTCGCCCTCGTGCACGATCTGGGCCGCGTCCTTGGGGTAGACGACCTGGGCGCCGCGCGGCATCGACATCACGTAATCGACGAGCAGCGGCCGCAACACGAGGAACTGGTCGCCGCCGGTGGACTTCACCACACTGCCCTCCGGCAGGCCGATGACGGTGTCGAGCGCGATCACACCGCGGTGGGTGTGGAATTCGCCGCCTGGCGCCAACACCATCGTGTAATGCCGGCCCTTCGCATCGGTGAGCTGTACACGATCACCGACTTCGAACGGACCTGCCGGTGATGTCGCTGGCATAGCTGATCAGCCTGCCAGCAGACGCGCCGACACAGGTGCCCGGGGTTGTCGGAACGTGGTCATACGCTGGCTTTCATGAGTGACGAGACGGCTCCGCCCGTCCGTCGTCCTGCGTTGTCTCCTTCGCGAGCCAGCGACTTCAAGCAGTGCCCGTTGCTGTACCGGTTCCGTGCGATCGACCGGCTGCCGGAGCCATCGTCCACGGCGCAGGTCCGCGGGTCGGTCGTGCACGCCGCCCTCGAGCAGTTGTACGGGCTGCCCGCCGACCAGCGCGGCCGCGAGACCGCGATGACGCTCGTCGACCCGGCCTGGGACCGGGTGGTCGCCGCCCAGCCGGAGCTGGCGGCCGAGATGGAGCCCGAGCTGCGTGCCGAGCTGCTCGACCAGGCGCGTGCGCTGTTGTCGGGTTACTACCGGCTCGAGGACCCGACTCGGTTCGACCCGCAGAGCTGCGAGCAACGGGTCGAAGTCGAGCTGTCGGACGGCACCCTGCTGCGCGGCTTCGTCGACCGCATCGACGTCGCACCGACTGGCGAGCTGAGGGTTGTCGATTACAAAACCGGCAAGGCGCCGCCGGAGGCGCGGGCGCTGGCCGAGTTCAAGGCGATGTTCCAGATGAAGTTCTATGCGGTCGCACTGTTGCGCTCGCGCGGTGTGCTGCCCGCGAGGTTGCGGCTGCTGTACCTGTCCGACGGTCAGGTGCTCGACTACACCCCCGATCTCGACGAGCTTCTGCGGTTCGAGAAGACGTTGATGGCGATCTGGCGCGCCATCCAATCCGCAGGCGCCACAGGCGATTTCCGGCCACACCCGTCCCGGCTGTGCGACTGGTGCGCCCACCACGCGCACTGCCCAGTGTTCGGTGGCACACCTCCGCCGTACCCCGGCTGGCCGCAGGTTCCCGACGAGGGCTCTGCCTCAGAAGGTGACACGGTGTTACACGCTGCGGAGCCTGCTGCGTGATCGATTGTCTCTACCGGCGGCTCGGTGCCGACGGTGAGTTCCAAGCGTTCGAGTCCACTGACGGCACTCGGAGCAACTGGGATCCCGAAATCCAGCACGGCTCACCGCCTCTCGCGCTGATGACCAAGCTGATCGAGGAGCTGGCGGCCGGTTCCGGATTGCGCGTCGGGCGGCTGACGTTGGACATCCTCGGCGCCATTCCCGTCACGCCGGTTCGGGTACGGGCGTGGGTGGCACGTCCCGGTACCCGTATCTCGATCATGGCCGCGGAGATGCTCGCGCCCAGGCCGGACGGGTCCGAACGCGCAGTCGCACGGGTAACCGCGTGGCTGCTCGCGACCAGCGATACCGCCGACGCCGTGACGAACCGCTATCCCCCACTCGTCGAAGGCAATTCGCTCGCCGTGCCACACAGCTGGGAGGGCGCCCCGGGATACCTCGAGACGGTCAGCTGGCGCAGGCAGAAGACCGCAGAGGGCGAATCGTCGGAGGTCTGGCTGAGCCCGCTGGTGCCTCTCGTCGATTCGGAGCCCACGACGGAACTACAGCGGCTCGCGATGGTCGTCGATTCCGCCAACGGCGCGGGCGCAGCGTTGGACCCGGAGAAGTTCGTCTTCATGAACACCGACACCGTCGTGCACCTGCACCGGGTGCCCGCAGGCAATGATTTCGGGCTTCGCGCACGCGGGTCGATCGGCCCGGACGGCATCGGCGTGACGACCGCGGACATCTTTGACCGGCAAGGTTTTATCGGCACCGTGGCCCAGACGTTGCTGGTGCAGCGCCAGCCCTAAACGGTCGTGAGATATATGTGCTTGCGTCTATATAGACGAAGTGCAATACTCGGGTCATGGATGTCTTCGAAGCGGTCGCCGAGCCGAGCCGGCGCGCGCTGCTGGACGCGCTCATCGACGGTGAGCGCACCGCGGGCGAACTCGTCGCCACCCTGCCGGGCCTGACCCAGCCGACCGTGTCACGTCACCTGCGGGTGCTACGCGAAGTCGGCCTCGTCGAAGTGCGGCCCGACGCGCAGCGCAGGATCTACGCGCTGCGCGCGGACGGACTCGTCGCCATCGACGAGTGGATCGACCGTTACCGCCGCTACTGGGCCGATCACCTCGACGCCCTCGAGCGGCACCTGGAACGCAAGCACAAGGAGTCACGATGAGCGAGCGCGATGGACGGCTGACGGTGGACGGCGACCGCGCCGTGTTGAATTTCGAGCGTCGCCTGCCCTTTCCGGTCGAGGTGGTGTGGTCTGCCATCACCGACCCGCAGGAAAGGGCGCAGTGGTTCGGCGAAACGACGATCGAGGCCCGTGAGGGCGGCACCGTCGACATGGTCGCGACGGGCCCACCGCTTCCGCCCGAGCGTAAGCGGATGACCGGCCGCATCCTGGTCTGGGATCCGCCGCATGTACTCGAACACGAATGGAAACAGCCGATCGTCGAGGACGGTGTGGTGCGCTACGAGCTCACCGCCGACGGCGACGGCACACTGCTCCGGTTCACTCACCGCGGTCTCGGCGTCCGCAACGCGTCCGGATTCCTCGGTGGCACGCACGCGTTCCTGGACCGGCTGGAGGCCTACCTCACCGGCGACGAGCTGCCAAACTGGGCGGCACGTCGTCTCGAAGTCAATCAACGAGCACAACATCTGGAGGCGAACTGACATGTCGCACAATGGCTCTGATATCGCCGCGCCCGCTATGGCCATCGCCTACCACTCGGGCTTCGGGCATACCGCGGTGCTCGCCGAAGCCGTGGCCGCAGGTGCTCGCGAAGCAGGCGCCCACGTCAGGGTGATCGCCGTCGACAAGATGACCGATGAGGATTGGGACGTCCTGGACGCCGCGGACGGCATCGTGTTCGGCAGTGCGACGTACATGGGCAACGTGTCGGCCGGCTTTCAGGCGTTCGCCGAACAGACCGGCAGGCGTTGTCTGAATGGCAGCTGGCGGGACAAGGTGGCTGCGGGGTTCACGAACTCCGGCGCCAAGAGCGGCGACAAGGTGAACACCCTGGTGTCGCTGGCGATATTCGCGGCTCAACACCACATGCATTGGGTCAGC
>Ga0207683_10000828_pt1 | contig 28308 bp, 25 predicted proteins | sample KBSM73metaG_FD_184333 | JGI IMG/M metagenome (GOLD analysis project Ga0207683, IMG submission 184333) | Miscanthus rhizosphere microbial communities from Kellogg Biological Station, Michigan, USA - KBS M7-3 metaG (SPAdes) (version 2) | ecosystem: Host-associated > Plants > Roots > Rhizosphere >... | reverse complement strand
GGGAGAGCGCCGCCGTGGTCGCGTTCGACCTCGGTGACGACCTCGGCCGCCTCCGGCTGATCGCGACGCCGCAGGAGATCGACGGGATCGACTTCGTCCGCGGCGACATCACCGACCTCGCCACGGTAGAACGCGTCCTCGCCGAGAACGAGATCACGCATGTCGTCCATCTGGCCGCCCTCCAGGTGCCGTTCGTCCGCGAGAACCCGGTGCTCGGCGCACAGGTCAACGTGATCGGCACGATCAACGTCTTCGAGGCAGCGAAGCGGCTCGGTCTGACGACCCCGATCGCCTATGCGAGCTCCGCGGCCGTCTACGACCGGGGCGGGAGCGTCGCGCCGAGCACGCTCTACGGGGTGTTCAAGCTGGCGAACGAGGGCACCGCCGCCGTGTTCGCGGCCGACCACGGCATCGCGAGCGTCGGGCTCAGGCCCTTCACGGTCTACGGGCCCGGCCGCGACCAGGGCATGACGGCGGGGCCGACGCTGGCAATCGCCGCCGCCGTCCGCGGGGAGCCCTACCGGATCGCGTTCGGCGGCACGACGCAACTGCACTACGCGGGCGACGTCGCGCGCGCCTTCGTCGATGCGGCGCGCTCGGAGCGGGCCGGCGCACAGACCTTCTGCATCGGCGGCCCGGCGACGTCGATCGCGGGCTTCGTCGCCCTGCTCGGCGAGGCCGTACCGGGCGCGGAGATCTCGTTCGAAGAAGCGGTGTTGCCGTTCCCAGACCGGCTACCGGAGCCCTGGTTCGGTTCACCGCTGACGCCGCTCGAGGAGGGCGTCCGCGAGACCGCCGCGATCCTGCGAGGCCTCGTATAGTCGAGCCACTGCGACCGGAAAGGGGCGAGCACATGGCGGAGATGCGCGGCTGCGACCTCGTCGTCGAGTACCTGATCAAGGAGAAGGTGCCCTACATGTTCGGCTACGCCGGACACGGGGCGGTCGGGCTGCTCGACGGCGTCTACAACCACCAGGACGACATCAAGATCATCTTCCCGCGGATCGAGTCGGCGGCGGGGTACATGGCCGACGCCTACTTCCGCGCGTCGGGCCAGGTGATCCCCGTCTACACGTCGACGGGCCCGGGCCCGATGCTGCTGACCGTGGCGATGGGCAACGCGTTCTACGACTCGTCCGCGTTCATCGCGATCACCGGCCAGGTGGCGACCAATCAGTACGACTCGGGCGCCCTCCAGGAGGAGTACCGCCACCACCAGGCCGACTTCCCGAGCGTGGCCAAGGTGATCACCAAGCGGAGCTACCAGGCGCAGAGCGTCGACGACCTCGGCAAGTTCCTGCCCAAGGCGTTCAAGCTGGCGCGGACCGGACGCCCCGGCCCGGTGCACATCGATGTCCCGTACGACCTCTGGATCCGCACCGCCGACGTCGAGGTGCCCGAGCCGGAGGAGCGCTCGCAGCACCTCGAGTGGCGCACACCCGGCTCGCCCGAGGCGGTCGCCCGCGCACTGGCGATGCTGATGAAGGCGAAACGGCCGCTGGTGCTGGCCGGCGGCGGCGTGATCTCGTCGGACGCGACCGAGCAGCTGCGGCAGTTCGCCGAGCACGTCAACGTCCCCGTCTACTCGACCTTCATGGGCAAGGGCGCGCTCTCGGCACGGCATCCGCTCCACCTGGGGATCGCCGGCTGCTGGGGCGAGTACCCGGCCTCGGAGGCGGCGAAGAACGCCGACGTGATCCTCGCGATCGGCTGCCGCTTCTCCGACATCCACTGCTCGTCATGGGTGCCGGGTTACACGTACAACATCCCGCCGACCAGGCTGATCCACGTCGACCTCGACCCGCAGGAGATCGGCCGGAACTACCCGACCGAGCTGGGGATCGTCGGCGACGCGCGCGAGGTGCTGAAGCAGCTGATCGAGCTCGCCGCCCGCGAGCCGAAGCGCGAACGCTCGCCCTGGAACGACCAGGTCGAGGCGTGGAAGGAGGAGTGGTCGAACTTCATCGAGCCGGAGAAGGCGAGCAACGAGAGCCCGATCGACCCGCGGCGGGTGATCTCCGAGCTGCGCAAGGCGGCGCCGGACGACACGCTGATGATCACCGACACCGGCAACCACCAGACCTGGGTGGAGCAGTACTGGGACGCCTACGAGCCGCGGTCGGTGTTCACGCCGGGTGGCTTCGCCGGCATGGGCTTCGGCACGTGCGGCGTCCTCGGCGTGAAGCTCGCGCGGCCCGACCGGCCGGCGGTGTGCGTCACGAGCGACGGCAGCTTCATGATGTTCCCCGGCGCCGTCGCCACCGCCGTGGAGCACGACATCCCCGCGGTCTGGGTGATCATGAACAACTACACCATCGGCGTGATCCGCGACCTCCAGCGCTTCTACATGGACAACCGGGAGATCGCGACCAGCTTCGTGAAGCAGTCGACCGGCGAGTTCTGGAACCCGGACTTCGCGGCGATGGCGCAGGCGATGGGCGCGGGCGCCGTCTCGGTCGACCAGCCGGGCGACCTGGCGGACGCCTTCGACACGGCGTTGAACGCGGGCACGCCCTACGTCGTCGACGTCAAGGTCAACCGCGACACCGCGGTGCCGCTGATCGGCACCTGGCAGTTCCCGCCGATCACCCAGGCCGAGCCGACGTTCGGAAAGCGGCTGGTGATCACATAGAGCTCCGCTACTTCCCGTTCACGGCGATCGTCGGGCAGGAGCGCCTCGTTCGGGCGCTCCTGCTCAACGCGGTCAACCCGGCGGTCGGCGGTGTCCTGATCAAGGGGCCGAGCGGCACCGGCAAGTCGACCGCGGTCCGCGGCCTGGCCGAGCTGCTGCCGGAGATCGCCGCCGTCGCAGACTGCGTGTTCTCCTGTCCGCCCGACGACCCGTGCCGGTCGTGCCGGGACCGCGTGGCCGCGGGCGAGGAGCTGCCGGTGACGCGCAGGCGGCGGCGGATCGTCGACCTGCCGCTGAACGCGACCGAGGATCGCGTCTCCGGGAGCGTCGACGTCGCCCGGGCGCTCGAATCGGGCGAGCGGGCACTGGAGCCGGGGCTGCTGGCCGAGGCGAACCGCGGCATCCTCTACGTCGACGAGATCAACCTGCTCGACGACCACCTGACGGACGTTCTGCTCGACGCGGCCGCGCTCGGCGTGAACGTGGTCGAGCGCGAGGGCGTGTCGGTGTCGCACCCGGCGCGTTTCCTGCTCGTGGGGACGATGAACGAGGAGGAGGGCGAGCTTCGCCCGCAGATCGCCGACCGGATCGGGCTCGAGGTCGAGGTCGAGGCGCTCGCCGATCCGGAGTCCCGGGCGGAGGTGGTGCGGCGGCGCGAGGCGTTCGTCGCGAACCCGGAGGGCTTCCGGCAGGAGTGGGCTGCGGCGCAGGCCGAGTTGGCCGAGGCGGTCGCAGCCGGGGAGGCGCGCCTCGCGTCGGTCCGCGTCCCCGACCCCCTCTACGGCGCCGTGGGGCGGCTCGTGGTCGGCTCCGGCGTCAGCAGCCATCGGGCCGATATCGCCGTTGTCGAGTGCGCGAAGGCGATCGCTGCGCTGGCCGGCCGCGATCTGATCGAGGCCGAGGACGTGCTCCAGGCGGCCGGACTCGCTCTCGGTCACCGCCTCGAGTCCGATCCGTTCGGCCCGCCCGCCCGAGCCGAGCCTCACGTGCTCCGCCGTCTCCTCGACGACGCGCTCGAGATCGAGGTGTCCCGAAAAAAAGTCGAGGGGAGGGCGAGCTAGCGCTCGAGGTCGACTCGACGCCGGACGGCGCGCCGGCAATCGAGAGCGTGCGGGTCGACCCGTCCAGCGTGTTCGAGCACCGCCGCCGGAGCGACCGGGTCGAGCGCGCTCGTTCGGGCCGCCGGGCGCGGTCGTTCGTCGGGCGCCGGCGCGGGAAGTACGCGCGTCACCGGCTCGCGCGCCCGGGAGACACCGACCTGGCCTTCGACGCCACGCTGCGCGCGGCAACGGTGCGCGGCCGTAGGGTCCCCGTCGAGATCCGGTCGGAGGACCTCCGTCGGAAGATCCGCGAGCACCGCTCGCCGTTCAGCGTCTGCTTCGTGGTCGACAACAGCTGGTCGGTGCACGCGGAGCGGATGGTCGAGAAGGTGAAGGGGGTCGTGTTCGAGTTGCTCGACGATGCGACCAGGCGCGGCGACAAGGTGTCCCTTGTGGCTTTCAAGGGCGGACTGGCCGAAGCTGCCGTCGCGTTGCCGCCGACCTCGAGCCGAGCGCGGGCGCGGCGGCGACTGGAGGAGATTCCCCTCAGCGGACAGACGCCGCTCGCGGACGCGCTGCGACGGGCACGGCTGCTGCTGCGCGGCGAGCTGCTCCGGCATCCGAATGCCGTGCCGCTCGTCGTGGTCGTCAGCGACGGGCTGCCGACCGTGCCGGTGCGCCGAGGCGCGGATCCCGTCGCCGACGTTCTGGCGGAGGGCCGTGCGCTCCGGCGCGCCCGGGTCGGTTGCGTCGTCGCCGAGGTCGAGGGGCCGGGCGAGAGCTGCGCGGTCGGACTCGCCCGGGCGAGCGGCGGGACGCGGATTCCGCTGTCCGAGCTCGCCGCCGGCCTCGTGGTGGAAGCCGCGGAGGGACCGCGGTGAATGCGGTCGCGGCCGAGGCGCTGGCGGATCCTCGGACTGGCGCCGAGGCGGGCGCAGCGCTCGACGCCGAGCTCGCGCGCTGGGATCCCGGGCCCGAGGTTCCGGCCGACGCCGACGTCGACGCCTTGCGCCGCGATCGGACGATCGAGTGGGCGACGCAGACGTTGACTCAGGGGGTGATCCTCGACGCCTTCGCCGCGTATTGCCGCGACGAACTGGACGACGTCGAGGTCCTCGATTCGGAGCCGAGCCGCCTCGCGCTCGCCTGGCGTCGCGAGCGGAGCACGATCGAGCTGCGCCTCGGCTACGCGTTCTGCGAGCGGATCGCCGAGGAGGGGCCCGTTCTGCTGCTCGGCCCGATCGGCTCGAAGGCGGTGGATCGGTTCCTCGAGGACGAGGCGCTCCGGTCACGGGTCGCGGTCCTCGATCTCGCGCGGCTCGAGAAGATCGCGGCCGTCCGCTCGAGCGTCTTCGTCTACCTCGAGTGGTTCCTGCGCGACGCGTACGGCGTGAAGATCCTGCCCGAGTCCGCGTTCACGGGCGGCCTCGTCGGACGCGGGATCATCTCGCTCGGCATGGGGTAGGCCGCTTCGGACAGGTGGAGAGGCATTCGCATTCGCGTGCGCGACGCGGAGTGCTCCATACCCCCACCCAGGGTGGGGGCTGTGCCCCTTTCCCCTGCGGCCGACGCTACCGGCTCGGGGCGGACATCTGTGTACCAGATGTGTGCCGATTCAGACGCGAGGCTCAGGTGAGGAGTCGCGTGAGGGCGGTCGCGGCCGCCGCGACGACGACGACCGCCAAGATCGGCGCGCGCAGCGCGACCGCGATCGCTCCCGCGCCCAGACCCACCAGCCGCGCGTCGGCGACGATCTCCCGGTGGCCGCCGAGGGCCTGCGTGACTACGAAGGCGGCGAGCACAGCAGGCGCGAGCAGGGAGACGGGGCCGGCCAGCCATGAGGGGAGCTCGCGCCGACCGAGGAGCACCGGCCCGGTCGCCTTCAGAACGATCGTCGCCGCGCCGACGCCGAACACCGACGCCCAGACGGGGCTCATCCCCGCATCCAGCCGACGAGCGACCCGGCCGCCCCGGCGACGATCGGCACGCCGACCGGCACGAAGGGGATCAGCGCGAGCGCGATTCCGCCGCCGAGCATCGCGGCGGTGACCTCGCGCCGACCGCGAAGCTGCGGAACGAGCAGGGCGAGGAAGAGCGCCGCGAATGCGGCATCGAGGCCGAGGTCGTTCGGGTCGCTGATCACGTTGCCGAGGATCAGGCCGAGCGCAGTCCCGACGTTCCAGCAGAGATAGAGCACGGCGCCCGCGCCGAGCAGCACCTGGAGGTCGAAGCCGCCCTTTCGGCGGATGGTCATCGCCCAGGTCTCGTCGACGATCAGCTGCGACTGCAGCAGACGCCGCGGCAGCGAGCCGTGGAACGCCGGCGCGATCGAGATCCCGATCGGCGCGTACCGCGCGTTCAGCATCACGGCGGCGGCGATCGCGGCTCCCGCCGATCCCGCGCTGCCCAGCACCGAGGCGACCGCGAACTGGGCGGAGCCGGCGAAGGTGGTTGCGGACATGACCAGCGGCGCGGCCAGGCCCATGCCTGCCGCACGCGCCAGGACGCCGAACGAGAGCGCGAAGAGGAAAGCCGCAACACCGACCGGAGCGATCATCCCGGCGCCTTCGAGAAAACGCGACCTCATGCCGGCTCGGGCGTAACGACGCCGCGCGCGATCCGCTCGGGAGTCATCGACGCGCAGAGCGAGAACAGCACGGCACCCGAGCCGACGATCAGCCAGAGGGTGGTCGTGAACGAACCCGTCGCGTCGCGAACGGCGCCGAGCAGCAGCGGTGCGACGGCGCCGATCATGTAGCCGACCCCGAGCATCAGCCCCGTCACCGAGGCGACGTCGGTCGACCGCTTCCCGACGTCGATGGGAAGCGTCATCACCAGCGGGAACATCGCGCCTGTGGAGAGGCCGACCACCGTCGCCCACGCCCACGCGCCGCCGGGCAGGACGACGAAGCCTGCGACGGCGAGGGCCAGGGCCGCGCTGAACGAGACCAGGTAGACCCGGCGGGAGCCCTTCCGGTCGGAAAGCCAGGGAATGATCACCGTCGTCACGAGCGCCGCGATGTTGAGAACGGCAAGCAGAGCGCCGGCCTTCCCGTCGCTCCAACCGCGCTCGACGTACGCGTCAGGAAGCCAGCTGTTCAGGCCGTAGAACACGCAGGCCATGGAGCCGAAGATCCCGACCAGGACCCAGGCGGTGCCGCTTTGGAAGGGCAGCTTGATCCGGGCGACGTCAGAGCGTTCGTGCCGCGGCTCCCCTCGCGTCAGCCAGATCCAGGCAGGAACGAGCGCGACCGTCACCGCCGAGAAGACCACGAGTGACCAGCGCCAGCTTCCCGTCGCGTCGGCGATCGGGACCGCGAGGACCGACGAGAGCGCCGAGCCGATGTTGAAGCCGAGTACGTAGATGCCCGTCGCGAAGGCGGGGCGCAGCGCGAAACGCTCCTTCACGGCGGCCGGCATCAGCGCCTGCGCCAACCCGAGGCCGACGCCGACTCCGAACGTGAGCAGGATTACCGCCGCCGCGCCGGGCGCGAGGCCGCGGGCGATGCCGAAGGCGCCGATCAACCCCAGGCAGACGGCGATCGCGAGGCGGGTGCCGTATCGGCGGGAGACCTCGGGGGCGGGCAGCGCGAAGATGCCCATGCACAGCACCGGAATCGTCCCGAGCAGGCCGGCAACCGCGTGTGAGACGTCGAGGTCGTCCTGGATCCGCGGGATCAGCGGCCCGACGCCGACGATCTGAGGCCGCAGCGCCAGCCCGGCGAGGAACAGCCCCGCGAGCAGGCCGAGCCGGCGGTGCACGCCTAGCCGGCGACGACCGGGTTGGTCAGCGAGCCGATGCCGTCGATCTCGATCGTGATCTCGTCGCCCGGCTTCATGAAGAGCGGCGGGTCGCGGAAGGCGCCGACGCCGGCCGGCGTGCCGGTCGCGATCAGATCGCCGGGCTCGAGCGTGATCGTGCGCGTGACGTACGCGATCACGTCGGCGACGCCGAAGATCATGTTCGCGGTCGTCGACTCCTGAACGGTGGCGCCGTTCAGGATCGCCCGGATCGGGAGCGTCTGGGGGTCGGGGATGTCGTCGCGCGAGACGAGCGCCGGCCCGACGGGGCAGAAGGTGTCCGGCGACTTGCCGCGCGTCCACTGGCCGTCGGCGAACTGGAGGTCGCGGGCCGAGACGTCGTTGACGCAGACGTAGCCCGCCACCGCCTCCAGCGCGTTCTCCGCCGAGACGTCTCTGACCTGGGCGCCGATGACGACGCCGAGCTCGGCCTCGTAGTCGCACTTCGTCACGACGGGCGGGATCACGATCGGGTCGCCCGGGCCGACCAAGGTGTTCTGCCACTTCGCGAAGAGGAGCGGCGCCTCGGGCAGCGCAGTCCCCTGCTCCTCGGCGTGGTCGCGGTAGTTCAGCCCGACGCAGATGATCTTCCCGGGGCGATCGATCGGCAGCATCGTCTGAGCCTAACGTGGCCGCACGGGCCAATGTCCGGGGGACTGTCCCCTGTAACGGATGTGTGCCGTTCCGAAGAGGTGACGGAACGACCGCGCTACCGTCGGACCAGATGCCGCGCCGACCCCGCAAGCTCCTCCACGAAGGTCGCTTCTTCCACATCACCGCGCGCGGCGTCGCGGGCTCGATGATCTTCACGGACGACTTCGACCGGCGGCGGTTCGTCCTGTATCTCGAGGATGTTTCCGAATATTGGGGCTGGCGCGTGATCAGCTGGTGCCTGATGGGAACGCACTATCACCTGGTCGTCGAGGCGACGCAGGAGCAGATGTCTCTCGCGGTCCATCGGCTCCACTGCCTCTACGCCATGTACTTCAACCGCCGCCACGAACGCCGGGGTCATCTGTTCGAGAACCGGTTCTCTGCCACGTTGATCCGCGACGACGACCACTTCGGGCGGACGCTCGCCTACGTCGAGAACAACCCGGTCAGAGCGGGGCTGTGTGTCGAGGCGGCCGACTGGGTCTGGACGTGGCCTCGGCCGGCTCCGGAAGTCCGGCCGGCGGCCTGACCTCCTCTTCGGTCGTGTCTCCTCGAGCCAGGTTCAAGGGACTGTCCCCGGGACTACGCTGAAACCGCCCCGTCCGAAGGGGGCAAGAGGACGATGTGCACCTCGCCCGGGCCGTGGACGCCGACGGCAAGCTTCTGCTCGATGTCTGCGCTCCGGCTCGGGCCGCTGACGATCGCGAGCGCGCTCGGGAGCTCGTCGCCGAGCGCGGCGAAGAGCTCGCTCAAGCCGGGCAGGATCAGATCCTCGCGTAGCAACGTCACATGGACGTAGGGGAGCAGCGAACGCGCTCGCGGCTCCTCCGGCGCGGCCGCCAGCACGACCGAACCGGTGTCGGCCAGGCCGTGGATCGCGGTCGATACGCCGGCTCCCTCGATCGACGGAGCCTCGCCGCGGTGGACGTGGAACCCGACGGCCGCGGCATTCGCCGCGAAATCCTCGACCAGGTCGATCAACGCCGGTCCCGGAATCGCCGGCCGAACCGAGGCAGCGCACGGCCCGCCGACCACACACGGCCCGGCCCCGCCAGCCCGGCCAGCGGCTGCCCCAGCCGCGCGAACCGCGTCACCAGCCGGTACCCCCACACCGACGACCACGCCCACGACCAGGCCCAGAACCCGAGCCGCTCCCACCACGGCGCCACTCCCTCGTCGACCAGATCCCGGCGCAGGTCGAGCAGCAGCTCGTGCAGGGGGATCTTCACCGGGCACGCCTCGGTGCACGCGCCGCAGAGCGACGATGCGTGCGGCAGCGACGGCGCCTCGCCCAGACCCACGAGCAGCGGCAGCAGCACCGCCCCCATCGGCCCCGAGTAGACTGGCCCGTACGCTGCGCCGCCCGTCTTGCGGTACACGGGACACACATTCAGGCAGGCCCCGCAGCGGATGCAGGCGAGCATCTCCCGGTACCGGCCGTGCAGCAGGTTCGTCCGGCCGTTGTCGAGGATGACGACGTGCTGCTCCTCCGGCCCGTCCTCCTCGCCGGGGCGGCGCGGCCCGGTGATCAGCGTCGTGTAAACGGTCAGCTTCTGGCCGGTCCCGGACCGCGCCAGCAGCCGCAGCAGCACGGCGAGGTCGGCGGTCGTCGGCACCAGCCGCTCCATTCCCATGATCGCCACGTGCACCCGCGGGAGCGAGCTGACCATTCGACCGTTGCCCTCGTTCGTGACGAGGCAGACCGAGCCGGTCGAGGAGACGCCGAAGTTCGCGCCGGTGATGCCGACGTCGGCCTGCAAAAAGGTCTCGCGGAGCTGCCGCCGCGCCGCCGCCGTCAGCGCCTCGAGCTCGGCGGGGACCGGCTCGCCGTCGACCGCTGTCAGGAGCTCTGCGACCTGCTCCGCCGTCTTCTCGATCGCCGGCGCGACGATGTGCACCGGGTGCTCGCCGGCCAGCTGGAGGATGTACTCGCCCAGGTCCGTCTCCACCGGCGTCACGCCGACCGCCTCGAGAGCCGCGTTGAGCCCGATCTCCTCGGTCGCCATCGACTTCGACTTCGCGGCCAGCTTCGCCCCGGCCCGCGTGCAGACCTCCGCGACGTAGGCGCTTGCCTCCTCGGCCGTGCGGGCGAAGTAGACATGGCCGCCGCGGGCCTCCAGCGCAGCCGTGAACCGGTCGACGTGCCCCTGGAGATCGTCGACCACCTCCATCCGGATCGCGTGCGCGCGCTCGCGTAGCGCCTCGATGTCGGCGAGCCCCTCCCATGCCGACAGCCGGTGCGACCTCAGCCGGTCGGTCGAGTCGTCGAGCGCCTGCTGTACGTGCGCGTCGGCGAGCTTGCCGCGCGCGATCACCCGGAACCGCCCCGCCGGCTGGGCGAGCTCAGGCACCGATGCCCCTGGCCAGCGCGGTCGCGATGTGGACCACCCGAACGGGCGAGCCGCTCTTCTCGGCCCGGCCGCGCAGGTGCATCAGGCAGCCCGGATCGGCGGTCACGATCGTCCCGGCCGCCTCGCCGCCGGCCAGCTTGTCGTCGGCCATCGCCACCGACACCTCGGGCTGGCGGACGGAGAACGTCCCGCCGAACCCGCAGCAGAGATCGGGCCGCGCGAACGGGACGAGCTCCGCGCCCGAGCCGCCGAGCAGGCGCCGGGGCTGGGCGGACACATGCAGCTCGCGCAGCATGTGGCAGGAGTCGTGGTAGGCGATCCGGCGCCCGGCGTTCCGCGGCAGCGGCCGGAACCCCACCGAGGCGAGGAAGGCGGACAGCTCCCACACCTCGAACGGCTCGACGCCGAGCAGCTCCGGCAGGTAGTGCGACGCCATCGTCGCGCACGAGCCCGAGGGGGCGACGATCGGCGCCTCGCGCGAGAACGCGCGCGCGAACGAGCGGGCGACCCGCCGGGCCGCGGAGCGATGCCCCGCGTTGAACGCCGGCTGGCCGCAGCAAACCTGGCGCGGCGGAAACGCGACCTCGAACCCCGCCTGCCGGAGCAGCGTCTCGGCGTCGGCGACCGCCTCGGGGAAGGCAAGGTCGCCGAGGCAGGTCGCGAACAGCTGGACGGTCGGCATGGTCGGGACTGTAGTCGGCCGATCGGCAATTCCACGCAGCCGCGGATCAACCGTCTACGGATTCAGTCGAGCCGGAAGATCTCCTCGAGCGCGGGTGGGCCTGCGTCGGGCACGCGCTCCTCCAGCAGCTCGGCCATCGCGTCCTGCCAGCGGGTGCACACCTCCTGGGTCGCCAGGTGGGCAGCGGCCCGCTCGAGATCGCCGGCCTCGAAGTAGCCGAACACCCGGCTCGTCGACGACTACGAGCTCGACGGCCCGGCGTACTACTACCGCGGCACCGAAGGGAGCGCCGAGGGGCCGACGCACCACGTCGCGCTCGGCGCGGGCCACCACGTCTCGCGCCTGCGCAAGGTGGCCGACCTGCTCGGGCTCGAGCTGGCCGTCGTCGACTGAACGGTTCCGCGGCATACTTTGCCGGTGGATGCAGGGCAAATCGACGAGCTACGCCGTTGGGGAGAGAGGCTCTCCGGCGACTCCTCGCATCCCGAGCTCCAACCCGCCGGCCGGGCGATCCTGCTCCTGATCGGCGAGGTCGAGCAGCTCCGAGCGCAGATTCCGGCCGGCGGTCCGCCCTCCGGCGACGGCGACGGCGACGGCGACGGCGACGGCACAGTGGCCGAGGCGGCGGCCCAGCCCGAGGCCGCTCCCCGACCCCAGCGGAAGAAGCCGGGCCTCTTCCACCGGTACCGCCGGCTGGCGATCGCCGTGGTCGCGCTGGGCGCGCTCGTCTTCGCCACCTACGCGCTCGGCGCGCGCATCGGCGCGCCCGGGCTCGACCCGCAGGGCCCCGCGAACGCGGCCGTCGGCCCCGCGACCCTGCCCTCGCTGAAGTTCTCGGTCGGCGCCGACCAGTCGGTGCTCGACCGCGTCCACTGGAAGCTCGACGGCGCCGACGTCACCGGCAAGGCCTACATGCAGGACGGCCGCTTCGTCCTCGACGGGAACCGGCTCGCCGACGGGCAGCACCGCGTCCAGGCGACCGCGGCCGGAGGCTTCCCCGGGTCGAGGACGACCAGGACCTGGAACGTCCGCGTGGACACGCGCGGCCCGACGATCTCGTTCGACCGGCCCGGCGTGATGATCGCGTACGGCCACCCGATTGCGCTCGCCGGCACGCTCGAGCCGGGGGCGACGCTGACCGCGAACGGGCGGCCCGTCCTGGTCTCGAAGGTCGGACGCTTCAGGCTCTCGTGGGCGAAGCGGCCGACCGGGCCGATCACGCTCGTCGCCACCGACACGCTGAGGAACGCGACCACCCGCCGCGTCTGGATCTCGATGCAGCCGCGCCGGCCGGCCCACCCGGTCCGCGCCGTCCACGTCACCTTCGACGCCTGGGCCGATCCGACGCTGCACAGGGGGATCGTCGACCTGATCGACCAGGGCCGGATCAACGCCGTCGAGCTCGATCTCAAGGACGAGTCGGGCACGGTCGGCTGGAACGCGCACGTTCCGCTCGCGCACACGATCGGGGCGGTCAAGCCGATCGTCGACCTGCCGGCGGCGGTGAAGTTCCTGCACGGGAAGGGCGTGCGGGTGATCGGCCGGCTCGTCTGCTTCCGCGACTCGATCCTCGCCGACGCCGCGTGGAAGGCGGGCAAGCGCGACGAGGTGATCCAGACTCCGAACGGACGGATGTACGGCGGCTACGGGGGCTACACCAACTTCGCCAACCCCGTCGTCCGCCGCTACCAGATCGCGGTCGCGGTCGCCGCCGCGAAGATCGGCGTGGACGACATCCTGTACGACTACGTCCGCCGGCCGGACGGGCCGCTCTCGACGATGACCTTCCCCGGCCTGAAGGGGACGCCCGAGCGGTCGATCGCCTCCTTTCTCGCCGAGACCCGTGCGGCGTTGAAGCCGTACAAGACCTACCTGGGCGCGTCCGTGTTCGGCGTGGCCGCCACCCGGCCGGAGGAGGTCGCGCAGAACATCCCGATGATGGCGTCGCACCTCGACTACGTCGCGCCGATGGTCTATCCATCGCACTGGGGCCCCGGCGAGTACGGCGTCGCCGACCCGAACGCGCAGCCCTACGACATCGTCCAGCGCTCGCTCGAAGACTTCCAGCGTGACGTCCACGGCTCCGGCGCCCGCGTCGTCCCGTGGCTCCAGGACTTCTCGCTCGGCGTCGACTACGGGCCGACACAGGTCGAGGACGAGATGCGCGGCGCACACGACGCGGGCATCGACGAGTACCTGCTCTGGGATCCGGCGGTGACGTACACCGCGGCTGCACTGCCCACGAATGCGCTCGAGGCGGTTTTCCCGAAGCAGCTGACGGCGGCGGCGCGGGCGCGTTCGCTCCAGCCGAACGAGCTCGGTCTCGTTCCCGTGCTGATGCACCACCAGATCCGACCCGACGGCTCGACGTACGACCTGTCCGCCGGCCAGTTCCGGGCAGAGCTCGTGCGGCTCTGGCGGGACGGCTACTACCCGGTGCGCGCGTCCGACCTCGTCTCCGGCCGGCTCGACGTGCCGAAGGGGAAGACGCCGGTGGTGATGACGTTCGACGACGCGACCAACAACCAGATCGCGTTCCTGCCCGACGGCCGCGTCGACCCGAAGACGGCGGTCGGCATCTTCGAGGACTTCGCGGCGCAGCATCCCGGCTTCCCGGCGACCGGCACCTTCTACGTCCCGCGGAACGCGTTCAACGGCGACGGCGGGAGCGCGAAGCAGACCTTCGACTGGCTCGCCGGCCACGGGTTCGAGCTGGGCAACCACACGAAGGACCACCTTGCGCTGAACACGCTCGACGCGACCTCGGTCCAGCGGCAGCTCGTCCTCGGCAACCGCCTGCTCACCGACCGGCTGCCGGCGTACCGGGTGCAGACGATGGCGCTCCCGCTCGGCGCGCTTCCGCACCCGGCATCGCTCGCGGTCAAGGGCACGTGGGACGGCCAGTCGTACCGCTTCGCCGGGGTGTTCCTTTCCGGGGCGGAGCCGGCGCCCTCGCCCTTCTCGACCAAGTGGAACCCCGGCGAGATCCCGCGCATCCTCCCCAACCCGCGCTGGAACGGCGCCCGTGACTTCACTTGGGGGATGTGGCTCGACACGCTCGAGCGGAACCCGGAGCTCCGCTACGTCTCCGACGGGAATCCCGACACGATCAGCTTCCCGCGGGCACGGGCGGCGGATCTCGCTGCGAAGTACGAGCAGCAGGCTCGGCCTTACTAGGGTCTGACCCCGAAGGGGTCTGCCCCTGCCGGGTGGTGACGCAGACGTTTCTTCGGGGACAGTCCCTACTCGAAACGGACGTATCCGCGCACCCGCGCCGCCAGCTCCGCCGGCTGCACCTCCTCCACCACCCGCCCGACGCCCTCCCGGCCGGTCGCGTGCAGGATCCGCCCGTCGCCGAGCCAGAACGCGATGTGGTCGCCGTAGCAGACGAGGTCGCCGCGACGCGGCTCGTCACGCGGAACCGGCGTCCCCGCCGCCTCCTGCCGGTCGGCGTCGCGCGGGACGAGCCGGCCGAGCCTGCGATACGCCATATGGATGAGGCCGGAACAGTCGATGCCCCTTTCGGACATGCCGCCCCACTCGTACGGGCAGCCGAGGTACGTGCGGGCCTCCTCGACCGGATCGCCCGCGCGCTCCACGAGCCAGCCTTCGTCGACCGCGCCGTCGAGCGCCTCCGCGAGCACCCACCCCGGATAGTCGTACGCGGTCCGCACGCGCGCCCAGCCGCTCCGTTCCGCCTCCACGGTGAGCGGCTCGCCCGGCAGCGCCTGCGTCACCTGCTCGGCATCGTCCCGTGGCCCGGCCCGCACGGCCGTCAGCGCCGAAACCGATCGAACGATCACCTCAGCCGTAGAGATGGCACTCGACCTCGACCGGCCCCGAGGCGACGAGTCTCGGCTCGCGCGCCTCGTTCCACTCGATCTCGAGCGCATCCGCGCCCGCGTGCATCGCCCGCACGCCCTTCCAGAACGGCTCGTCGGGCTCGTCCGCCCGCACCCGCTCGAGGATCGCGAGCAGGTCGCCGCCGGTGGCGCCCGCGCGCGCCGGCACGCGGACGGCAACCCCGTTCGAGGCCGAGAGCGAGTCGAGATCGCCGAAGAGCGGCCGCTCGGCCTCGTACTCCTCCGCCCCTGTCCGCGCCCAGTGCGCCTCGAGCAGGTCGCGGAGGTCGCGGGTCTCCCACCCGCAGATCTCGAACGCACGTGGGCAGCGCGGGTGGAACGAGCAGCCGCGCGGCGGCCGGGCCGCGTCGGGCACCTCGCCGCGAGGCAGGTCGCGCGGCACGGTGCGGAGCGGATCCGGCTCGGGGATCGCCCGCAGCAGCGCCTGCGTGTACGGGTGCTTCGGCTCCTCGTAGATCGCCGCCGAGGGGCCGATCTCGACGATCCGCCCCAGATAGAGGATCGCGATCCGGTCGCAGAAGAACTTCGCCGTCGCCAGATCGTGCGTGATGTACAGGTAGGACAGGTCGAACTCGTGCTTGAGGTTCAGCATCAGCTCGAGGATCTTGGCCCGGACGCTCATGTCGAGCATCGAGACGGGCTCGTCCGCGACCAGCAGCACCGGGTTGAGGATCACCGCACGCGCGATCACCGCGCGCTGCTTCTGACCGCCGGAGAGATCCGACGGGTACTTATCCAGGAACTGCTCGGCCGGCGAGAGGCCGACGATCTCGAGCGCCTCGGCCACGCGGCGGCGCATCTGGTCGCGGCCCTGGACGAGACCGTGGATCCGAAGGGGGTGCCCGACCGCGTCGCCGATCGTCATCGCCGGGTTGAGCGACGCGTGCGGGTCCTGGAAGACGATCTGCATGCGGCGACGGTGCGCGCGCAGCTCGCGCTCGCTGAGCTTCGTGATGTCGCGCCCCTCGAACATGACGCTGCCGTCCGTCGCCCGGACGAGCCCGAGCAGTGTGCGGCCGAGCGTGGTCTTGCCGCTCCCGGACTCGCCCACGAGCCCGAGCACCTCCCCCTTCCGCAGGTCGAAGGAAACGTCGTCCACGGCCTTCACCTGACCCGCCTCCCGGCCGACGAGCCGGTCGCCGAAGCTGCCGCGAATCGAGTAGTACGTCTTCAGGTTGCGGACGGAGACGAGCGGCTCGGCGTCAGGCTTCGTCGGCAACGGCGATCTCCTCGCGCTCGAGCCCGGCGGCCTCGCCCGGCGGGATCTCCGCTTCCGGCCCGTGCAGCCAGCACTGGACCCGCCGATCAGGTCCGGGCGCGACGTCGATCGGCTGCTTCCAGGAGCAGACTCGCATCACGTCCGGGCAGCGCGGGTGGAAGTGGCACCCGGCGGGCGGGTCGATCAGGTTGGGCGGCGCGCCCGGGATCGAGTGCAGCTCGGTCGTCTCCAGCGAGATCGTCGAGCGAAGGAGCTCCCGTGTGTACGGATGCGCAGGGTCGGCGAACACGTCGCGCGCCGGCCCATCCTCGACGATCTTGCCCGCGTACATGACCGCGACCCGGTCGCAGGCCTCGGCGATGATCCCGAGGTTGTGGGTGATGAGCAGGAGGGCTGTGCCGAAGTTGCGCTTCAGGTCGGCGAGGATCGCGAGGATCTGCGCCTCGACGATCACGTCCAGTGACGTCGTCGGCTCGTCGGCGACCAGCAGCTTCGGCCGCAGCACCAGGGCGAGCGCGATCATGATCCGCTGCCGCATCCCGCCCGAGAACTCGTGCGGGTACTGGCGGAACCGTGTCGGGGGGATGCCCACCCGGCCGAGCGTCTCGAGCGAGCGCTGGCGGATCTCCCGCTCGGTGAGCTGCGGCTCGTGCTGCTCGAGCGTCTCCTTGAAGTGGTCCTCGATCCGGAGCAGCGGGTTGAGCCGCGTCATCGGCTCCTGGAAGATGAGGCCGAGCTCGGGGCCGCGCAGGCCGGACAGCTGCCTCGGCGAGAGACCGACGAGGTTGCGGCCGCCGTACAGCACCTGACCGTCGGAGGCCGCGCCCTCCGGCAGCAGGCCGAGCACGCCGCGGCCGAGCGTCGACTTGCCGCACCCCGACTCGCCGACCAGGCCCAGCACCTCGGCCGCGCCGATGTCGAACGAGACACGGTCGACGGCACGGACCGTTCCGCGCACCGTCCCGTAGTGGACGCGCAGGTCGCGCACCGAGAGAACGGGCGCGTCGCTCACGATCCCTCGACGGCCTCGACGATCGGCGGCTCGGGCTCCTGGTCGAAGTTCACTCTCTGGACCCTCCGCCTGCGGAGCACCGGGTTCATCGTCTCGTTCAGTCCCTCGCCGACCAGCGTGAGCCCGGTGACGAGCAGCACGATCGCGATGCCCGGGAAGAGTGCGGTCCACCAGATTCCCGACGCGGCGTCCGACACCGCGCGCGAGCTGTCGTAACCCCACTCGGCCGCGTCGGTCGGCTGGATCCCGTAGCCGAGAAAGCCGAGCGCGGTGAGCAGGAGGATCGCGTCCGCGGCGTTCAACGTGGCGATCGGCGGCACGTTCTGGACGACGTTGTGGAAGACGTACTTGCGGATGATCGTCAGGGGCTTCGCCCCGAGCGCCCGCGCCGCCTCGACGTACGACTCCTCCCTGAGCGCGATCACCTGGTTCCGGACCACGCGAAAGTACAGGGGCACGTAGGTCGCCGAGATCGCGATCGCAGCGGTCAGCACTCCCTTGCCGATGCTGTTCGAGAGCAGGAACGCGATCACGATCGCGAGCAGGAGGTACGGGAACGCGTACAGGGCGTCCATCACGAGGACGAGCCCCCGGTCGAGCTTCCCGCCGAAGTAGCCGGACAGGAGCCCGAGCGGAACGCCCACCGTGATCGCGAAGACGAGCGAGATGAACACGACCTTCAGCTCGGTCTGAGCGCCCCAGATCACCCGCGACATCACGTCCGTGGACTGGACGGTGGTGCCCATCCAGTGGCCGGACGACGGCGAAGCCAGCTGGGGGAACCTGTGGCCGCCGGACTGGTACTGGTCGAAGTCGTAGGGCGAGATCACCGGAGCGAGCAGCGCGAGCAGGACGAAGAGGAGCGTGATCCCCGCGCCGATGTAGAGCATGAGCCTGGGGAAGCCGCGCGCCTCCCTGATCGGGCCGACCGCACGACCGAGCCCTCGCGCCCGCCGACGGAACGGCGACTCGATGGGTTGCACCGGTATCGCCATCAGTATCGGATCCTGGGGTCGATGAAGGCGTTCACGAAGTCGATCACCAGGCTGACGAAGACGACGACCAGCCCGAAGACGACGACGATCCCCTGCACCGCGCTGTAGTCGCGGTTCTCCAGGTACAGAACGAGCTCGTGGCCGATCCCCGGCCAGTTGAAGGTCGTCTCGGTGACCACCGCCCCGCCGAGCAGCAGGGCCAGCGACAGCCCGATCACGGTGATCACGGGCACCAGCGCGTTCTTGAAGGCATGCCGGTAGACGACGTCGCGCTCCCGGATCCCACGGGCCCGCGCCGCCTCGATGTAGTCGTCCTTCATCGTGCGGATCACGTTCACCCGGATCAGGCGGATGAAGACGCCGGCCGTGACCAGCCCGAGCGTGACCGCCGGCAGGATCAGGTGCAGCATCACGTCCTTCAGGGCGCCCCAGTTGCGGTCGTAGATCGAGTCGATCACGAACAGATTCGTGTGCGTCTGGAGCGTCGCCTGCGTGATCGGGCTGGCGCGGCCCGATGTCGGCAGCCAGCCGAGAACCGAGCCGAACAGGAGCTGGGCCATGAGCCCGATGAAGAAGACGGGCATCGCGTAGATGACGATCCCGAACATCCGCCCGCCGACGTCCACCGACGTGTCGCGAAAGCGGCCCGCGAGCAACCCCACGAACACGCCGACCACGAGCGCGACGATCATCGCGAAGAAGGTCAGCTCGAGCGTCGCGGCGCCGTTCGTGAGGATGATGTCGCTGACCGGCCGCTGGTCGGTGATCGTCGTGCCGAAGTTCCCGCGGAAGATGTTCCCGAGGTACTCGACGTACTGCTGCCAGAGCGGCTTGTCGAAGCCGAGCCGGTGCTTGATCTGATCGATCACGGACTGGGGCACGTTGTGCCCGCCGAGCGCCGCCGAGATCGGGTCGCCCGGTGCCACCCGCATCAGCAGGAAGACGAACGTGAGCAGGATCAGGACCATCGGCACGACCAGCACGAGCCGGGTCAGCAGGTACGACTTGAGCGATGTGCCCTGGGCAACAGCGGCCATGAGCCTCCGAGGTTAGACGTCCCCTGCCGCACGACGCGGTGGAGGGGCGCCGGCGGCGCCCCTCCACGCGTGCTTCGGTGCCCTGCCTACTTCGAGATCAGCCAGAACCGCATGAGGAAGGCAGCGTCGAGCGTGCTGTCGATGCCTTTCACGTTGTTCCGGGAGACGGCGATCATCTTGCCCTGCCAGTACGGGATGATCGGCACCTCCCTGGCTGCCTGCGCCTGCGCCGCCTTGATCACGGCGAGGCGGGCCGGGGTCGTGCGAGCGGCGTACTCGGCCTTGATCAGCCGGTTCATCGTCTTGCTGCTGTAGCCGTTCGCCATGAAGTTGTCCGGCTGGTAGAAGGGGACGATGTAGTCCTCGCCGTCCACGTAGTCGGGGAACCACCCGAGCTGGAAGGCGTTGTACCGCTTGCCGGGCTGGGCGCTGTACTGCGCCCACTCCGCCGACTTCAACGTCACCTTGAACAGACCGCTCCCGTTCAGGGCGCGCTGGATCTCCGCGTACTCGTCGGCCGACGCGTCGCCGTAATGGCTCGGCGTCCACCAGATGTCGATCGCGACCGGCGTGGTTACGCCGGCCTTCTTGAGCACCGCACGGGCCTTCGCCACGCTCGGCGTCCGGCCGTACATCGTCGCGAACGAGTCGACGTGACCGGGCAGACCGGCCGGCACCATCGAGTAGAGCGGCTTCACGAACCCGTGGTAGACGCGGGTCGCGATCGTCTGCCGCGGCATCAGGTAGGCGATCGCCTTGCGCACCGCGATGTTGTTCGTGGGAGCGCGGGTCGGATTGAAGACCATGTAGCGGATCACGACGCCGTTGCCGGCGTGCACCTTGATCCCGCTCGCTTTGCCCAGCGAGAGGAGCTCGGTCGGCGTGAAGTCGCGGAACGCCATGTCGATCTCGCCGCGCTGCAGGGCGAGCTTCATGGTCGACGACTTCGAGTAGTAGTTGATGATCAGGTTGTCGGTCTTGGGCTTCGGGCCCCAGTAGTTCGAGTTCGCCTTGAAGACCGCCTGCTGGCCGGGCGTGTACTTGACCAGCTGGTACGGGCCGGTGCCGACCTGCGACTGGGAGTTGTCGCGGATCTTGTCGGCGGGATAGAGCGACTTCGGGACGATGTAGCCCGCGCTCGTGGCGAGGATGAACGGCCACGTCGACTGGGCTGTCTTCAGGTGGAAGGTGACACCGTAGGTCCCGTTCACGGAGGTGCTCTTCAGGTTGGAGAGCAGCGCGTAGATGCCCTGGTCGCCCTTGATCTTGATCACGCGGTCGAACGTCCACTTGACGTCGGCCGAGGTGAACGGCGTCCCGTCGGCGAACTTGACGTTCCGCCGCAGGGTGCAGGCCCAGGTCGCGTTGTTGCCCTTGGGTGCGCACTTGGTCGCCAGCACGGGCTCGAGCTTCGCCCCGTGCGGGTAGCCGTACAGCCCCTGGAACATCAGCAGATCCAGGGTCGCCGAGCCGTAGTCGTACTCGTTGGCCGGGTCGAGGTTCGTGACGCTGTCGGTGGTGCCGTCGACGAGCGTGCTGGCCTGCGCATGGCCGCCGCGGGCCCAGGCCGACGCCGCGACTACCGCGGCGGCGACCAGGCCGAGAACTGCGACGACCATTGCCGCCCGCCAGCTGAATCGGTTCTTGGTCATGTACTCCCCTCCGACTGGTGAAAGGTGCGAACTCCGCGACGAGCCGGGAGCCGTGAGAAAACGACGGTCGAGTATGCCACTTCCCATGAGGACGGACGCAAGTGCAGGAAGTTTGCGGGCAACCGTCGCCGGCGGCGGCGACGCGGCCGTCTCGACTCCCCTGGACGCGTCGCTTCGAGACGGGTCCGGAGGACTGTCCCTGGGTCATGTCGTTCGGTGGAAACCAGCGGCGGAAGCCGCTACACCTCCCGTCCGAAAGGGGCATAACGGACGCGGCCACCATGCTGGGCGGACGGGCGAAATTGGCCCGGCCGGCCGTGTCCGAGGGACTGTCCCCGGAAAACGGTCCCTAGCGAAAGCGGCGCCCGGCCCTGGCGGGCGCGGCTCACTCGCGCTCAGGGTTCCTTCGGGTGCGCCGGCGAAGCGAGCCGGCACGGGCCCGCTGGATGACCACGGGTTCTGCCCACGCGCTTCGCGCGTGAGGCAGGGCGCCGGCCGCGCGAAGTCAACCGGTCGCGGCCGGCCTTCTCCCGCGACTTACGCCGCGACCGACTGCAGGTCGCGCAGCGCCGCCAGCCGGGCCAGGGCCTGGCCCTCGAGTTGGCGGACGCGCTCCCGCGTCAGGTCGAGCTCGTGGCCGATCGCCTCGAGGGTCCACGGCTCGCCCTCGAACCCGAAGCGCAGCTCGAGGATCCGCCGCTCGCGCTCGGGCAGGGCGTCGAGCGCCTTGCGGACGCCCTGGCGGCGGAGCGACTCCTCGGCCTCGTCGAACGGGTCGGCTGCCTCGCGATCGGCGAACAGGTCTCCGAGCTCACCCTCGTCGTCGGCGCCGACGGTCTGGTTCAGCGAGACCGACGCGTGCGCGGCGGACAGCGCCTCGTCGACGTGCTGGATCGGCAGGCCGGTGGCCTCGGCCAGCTCGGCCTTCGTCGCCTCGCGGCCGAGCTCCACCTCGAGCCGGCGTGCGGCCCGGCCGAGCTTCTGCTGCCGCTCGACGACGTGGACGGGCACGCGGATGGTGCGCGCGTGATTGGCGACTGCGCGCTGCACCGACTGCCGGATCCACCAGGTGGCGTACGTCGAGAACTTGTAGCCGCGCCGCCAATCGAACTTCTCGACCGCGCGGTTCAGCCCGAGCGTGCCCTCCTGGATCAGGTCCAGGAACGGGACGCCGAGCCCGCGGTAGCCCTTCGCGATCGACACGACCAGGCGCAGGTTGGACTCGATCATCCGCCGCTTGGCGGTCGGGTCGCCGCGCTCGATCGCCTTGGCGAGGTAGACCTCCTCGGCGGCGGTCAGCAGCTTGTGCCGGCCGACGTCGGCGAGGAAGAGCTGCAGGCTGTCGGCGGCGCCGCTGACCGGACCGGCGTCGTACGTCGCGGTCGCGGTCGCCGCGGGGGCAGCCTCGGCCTCTTCGGCGGGCTTGCCGACCTCGAGCCCGATCGTCTCCAGCTCGCGCGAGAGCTGCTCGACCTCCTCTTCGCCGAGGTCGTGCTCCAGGGCGAACGCCTCGAGCTCCGCGGGCTCGACGAACCCGCGCTCCTCGGCGCCCTCGATCAGCAGCCGAGCCTGATCGCTTTCCAGTAGTTCGTGTAGCTGATTCTGGGTCAAGTGACTCTCTTTCCCCTATCTACCGCTCGTTTTCGATTCCCCAAACTTTCTCACCCTAACGGGAATCTCCTGGGCTTCCAAACCGCAATCCACCCTAAGACGCCCCCGTTAGCGGAGTGTGAAGAAAGCAACGCGTGGGTGTGAATACGTATTCCGGGCGTCCGAGTCTGCTGGATTCCAAGACGTGGTTCGCCGGAAAAGGTTGGCAGGTCGGGCGGCCGGTGTGGGTGACTACTTCCGACCCCGCGGGCGCCGCCTCGCCGACGGCCCTTTCGAGCGTCGCTCGGCCAGCAGCTCGACCCCCCGGTCGAGCGTGAGCGATTCAACCGCGTCCCCTGAGCGCAGGCTCGCATTCGTCTCCCCATCCGTTACGTACGGTCCGAATCGGCCGTCCTTGACCACGACTGAACGCCCGGACGAGGGATCCTGGCCCAGCTCCCGTAGCGGCGGCTTCGCCGCTCCCCGGCCGCGGCGGGGCTTTGGAGCGGCGAACAGGGCGAGCGCCTGGTCGAGATCGACTGTGAAGAGCTGCTCCTCGCTCTCCAGCGAGCGGGTCTCGGTGCCACGCTTGATGTACGGCCCGTAGCGGCCGTTCATCGCCAGGACCTCCTCGCCGGCATCGACCCCCACGACCCGCGGAAGCGAGAGCAGCCGGACGGCGTCGTCGAGGTCGACCGTCTCCGGCGACATGCTCGCGAACAGCGACGCTGTGCGCGGCTTCTCCTCGGCGCCCTCGGGCGGCTCCTCCGTGACGTACGGCCCGTAGCGGCCGTTGCGCAGCACCACCGGCCGGCCGGTCTCGGGGTGGAGGCCGAGCTCGCGGGCATCGCCCGGCGCTGCGAGCAGCTCCTCGGCACGCGCCGCCGTGAGCTCGTCGGGGACGATGTCCTCGGGCAACGAGGCCCGCTCCTCGCCGCGCTCGAGATACGGCCCGTACCGCCCGACGCGGACGACGATGTCGCTTCCGGGCAGCTCGATCGAGTTGACCGCCCGCGCGTCGATCTCGTCCAGACCCTCGGTGACCATCGCGTGCAGGCCGGGCCACTCGGGGACCTCCGGCTCGCCGTTCGTTCCCTGATAGAAGCGGGTCAGCCAGTCGACGCGCTGCTCCTCGCCCGCGGCGATGCGGTCGAGATCGTCCTCCATGCTGGCGGTGAAGTCGTAGTCGACGAGCCGCTCGTAGTGCTGCTCGAGCAGCTGCGTGACCGCGAAGGCCAGGAACGTCGGGACGAGCGCCGTTCCCTTCTTGAGGACGTAGCCGCGGTCGAGGATCGTCCCCAGGATCGACGCGTACGTCGACGGGCGGCCGATCCCGCGCTCCTCGAGCGCCCGTACCAGCGTCGGCTCGGTGTACCGCGCGGGGGGCGAGGTCTCGTGGCCCTGGGGCTCGAGGCCGAGCGCCTCCACCGGGTCGCCGGCGCTCAGCTGCGGCAGCCGCCGCTCCTCGTCGTCGACGGGCTCGTCGTCGCGGCCTTCCTCGTAGGCGGCGAGGAACCCCCGGAACGTGATCACCGTGCCGCTCGCGCCGAACTCGGCCTTTTCACCGGCCGAGGACGTCGTTCCGAGCCGCAGCGACACCGTCTGCCCGCGGGCGTCGGCCATCTGCGACGCGACCGTGCGCATCCAGACGAGCTCGTACAGCCCCTGCTCGTCGCGGTCGAGCTCGCCCTTGACCTCGTCCGGGAGACGGAACCGCTCGCCCGCGGGCCGGATCGCCTCGTGCGCCTCCTGCGCGTTCTTCACCTTGCGGTCGTACTGCCGTGGCGAGGCGGGGACGTAGTCGTCGCCGTACCGCTCGCGGGCCTGCGTCCGGGCGGCGGCCAGCGCGGTCTCCGACAGCGTCGTCGAGTCCGTGCGCATGTAGGTGATGTAGCCGCGCTCGTACAGGCGCTGGGCGACCCGCATGGTCGTCTGCGCCGAGAAGCGGAGCTTCCGGCTTGCCTCCTGCTGCAGAGTCGACGTCATGAACGGGGGCGCCGGACGCTTCGTATACGGCTTCTCGTCGACGGAACGGACAGAGAAGTCGGCGCCGTCCAGACGGCCGGCCAGCCCGCGAGCTTCGTCCTCGGTCAGCTGGCGGCTGTCACCCTTGAGGCCCCCGTCCGGGCCGAAGTCGCGCCCCTGGGCGACGCGGGCCCCGTCGAGCGTCACGAGCCTGGCGGTGAAACGACCGGGGTCGAAGGTGCCCTCGATGTCCCAGTAGGCGGCCGAGACGAAGGCCATTCGCTCGCGCTCGCGCTCGACCACGAGACGGGTCGCGACCGACTGGACGCGGCCCGCGGACAGCCGCGGCATCACCTTCTTCCAGAGGACGGGCGAGACCTCGTAGCCGTAGAGCCGGTCGAGGATGCGCCTCGTCTCCTGGGAGTCGACCAGCGCCTCGTCGACCGCACGCGGGTTCGCGAGCGCCTGCTCGATCGCTCCCTTCGTGATTTCGTGGAAGACCATCCGGCGCGTCGGCACCTTCGGCTTGAGCTCCTGCAGCAGGTGCCAGGCGATCGCCTCGCCCTCGCGGTCCTCGTCCGTTGCGAGCAGGAGCTCGTCGGCGTCCTTCAGTTTCCTCTTCAGGTCGGCGACGACGCGCTTCTTGTCCGGATCGACCACGTAGTAAGGCTCGAACCCGTCGTCGATCGCGACGCCGAGCGCCCCGTACCGCTCCCGCTTCTCCTTCGGGATGTCGGACGCGCGTTCCGGCAAGTCGCGGATGTGACCGATGCTGGACTCGACCACGAATCCGGGGCCGAGGTAGCCGGCAATGGTCTTCGCCTTGGCGGGCGACTCGACGATGACGAGCTTGTTGGGCATATCGGGCGAACACGTTAGCGCCGAGGTCAAACGTTGCCGAGGAACGTCACGAACTCGTCGCGCGGCAATACTGAGGGCCCGCCCGATGCCGACGCCCCTCTACAACTTCATCGCGACCGTCTCGTGGCCGGTACTGCACGGCGTGTTCCGGCTGGACGCGCACGGCGTGGAGAACCTGCCGGCGGAGGGGGGATTCGTGCTCGCGGCCAACCACACCTCGAACTTCGACCCCTGGCCGCTGGGGATGCCGCTCTGGCCGAAGCGGCAGCTGCTCTTCATGGCCAAGGCCGAGCTCTTCAACCCGATCCTCGGGCCGCCGCTGCGCGCCGGGGGAGCGTTCCCGGTGCGCCGCGGCGAGGCCGACATGGAGGCGATCGAGGCGGCGGTCGAGCTCTGCCGGAGCGGCGGGGTGGTCGCGATGTTCCCGGAGGGCACGCGCCAGCGGAAGGGCCTGCGCAAGAAGTTCGAGCACAAGCCGCGTCCCGGCTCGGCGCGGATCGCGCTGACCGCGGGCGTGCCGCTCGTGCCCGCCGCGATCAAGGGCATGGACCGGCTGTCGCGACTGCCGAGGCTCCAGGTCGCCTACGGCGAGCCGGTCCCGGTGGACGACCTCGATGGGAAGCCGCGGCGGCAGGCCCACCAGCTCGCCACGGAACGGCTGATGGAGCGCGTCTACGCGCTGTACGAGGCGCTGTGACAACGCGACCCCTGCTCGCGATCGACGGCGACTCGCTCGCCCACCGTGCGTACCACGCTCTGCCCAAGTCGATGAAGAGCGCCACCGGTCTCCCGTCGGGCGCGCTCGTCGGCTTCGCCAACTTCATGCTCCGGCTGTGGGAGGCGGAGCAGCCGCGCGCCGTCGTCGTCGGCTGGGACTCGATCGGGGTGCCGACGTACCGAAGCGAGGCGTTTCCCTCGTACCAGAGCGGCCGGGTGTTCGACGAGGCCCTGCTCGAGCAGCTCGACCTGCTGCCCGAGCTCGTGCGGGCGGTCGGATTCTGCGCGGCGAAGGGGGACGGCTACGAGGCCGACGACTTCCTGGCAGCAGCGGTGGCGCAGGAGGAGGCGCGCGACGGGACGACGCTCGTCGCCACCTCGGACCGCGACGCCTTCCAGCTCGTCTCCGAGCGGACGAGGGTCCTCCAGCCGGTGAAGGGCGTGTCCGAGCTCGCGCGGATCGGCCCGGCCGAGGTCCGCGAGCGCTACGGCGTCGAGCCGGCTCAGGTGCCCGACTTCATCGCGCTGCGCGGCGATCCGTCCGACAAGCTGCCGGGCGCGCGCGGTGTCGGCCCGAAGACGGCCGCTGCCCTGCTCGCCCAGTACGGCTCACTCGACGAAGCGCTGGCAGACGGACGGTTCTCGGCACAGCGGGAGGAATTGCTGCTGTACCGGCGAATCGCGACCATGGACGCCTCTGCCCCACTCCCCTCCCTCACCGACCAAGCGCCAACGTGGGCGGAGGCGTCCTCACTCGCCGAGTCGTGGGGCCTGGGCAATCTTGCCGGCCGGCTCGAGGCACTCGCGGCCGGCTGATGGAGCTGGTCTCGAACGCTACGCTTGCGAGCCTGCACCCGACTGTCCATCACCCCGAGTCGACACGGCGGCTGGAGGTGCTACTCGAGGCGGTCGGAGAGTGGCACGAGTGCGAGCCGGCGTCCGTCGAGCAGGTCGAGCGCTGCCACACGCCTGAGCACGTCGCCCGCATCCGCGCCGTCGAGTCGGACACCTGGCTGGATGCGGACACGCCCGCCTCCGCGACGAGCTTCGAGGCGGCGCTGCTGGCGGCGGGCGGGGCGATCGAGGCCGCCCGGGTGGGCGGCTTCGCCCTAGTGCGGCCTCCCGGTCACCACGCGCCGGCCGACCGGGCGATGGGCTTCTGCCTGTTCAACAACGCCGCGATCGCGGCCCGGGCGGCGCAGGTGGAGCACGGGTTCGAGCGGGTGGCGATCCTCGACTGGGACGTCCACCACGGCAACGGCACGCAGGACATCTTCTGGGACGACCCGAGCGTGCTGTACGTGTCGCTCCACGAGTGGCCGTTCTATCCAGGTAGCGGCCGGCCCGGTGAGGGGAACGACACCACCGTGAACGTCCCGCTGCCGGCCGGGTCGGGCAACGAGGAGTACGTCCACGCGTTCGAGGAGATCGTCGAGCCGGCAGTGCGCGGCTTCGAGCCCGACCTGCTGATCGTCTCGGCCGGCTTCGACGCCCATGCCGACGACCCACTGGCCTCGATGGAGGTCACGGGCCTGGGGTTCCGTGAGCTCGCCCGCCGCTGCCGGGGCCTCGCGCCGCGGGTGGCCGCGGTGCTCGAGGGCGGCTACAACCTGCAGACCCTGCCGGGCCTCGTGCACGCCGCGCTCGACGGGTTCTCCTAGCCCAGAAGCAAGAGCCGGGCTCGGCGGGTTTGCTTCCGCGAGCCCGGTGCCTGCGAAACGCGCAAAAGCGCGTAAGCAAACCGGCCCCTCGCGGGGCCGGCTCGCAGCCAGGAATGGACTCACCACCACCAAGGAAGAAACGTTGCTGTTTGGATCATCGGCCCGGGTGGGAGCCGGCGCATCCCCCACGGCATCCCCCGCGGTGGGTGATTGAGGGTCTGACCCCGAAGGGGTCTGACCCCAGGGACCGAGCGCGCGGCGGTTTCGTCGGGGACAGTCCCTAACTGCGAGCCGCGGCCAACGCCTCCAGCGCCTCCCGCCGCGAGGAGACGCCAAGCTTGCGCAGCAGGCTCTTCACGTGCGAGCGGACGGTGTGCTCGGAGATGAACAGCCGCTTCGCGATCTCGTCGGTCCCCAGGTGCTCGTCCAGCAAGACCAGGACCTCGACCTCGCGGGCGCTCAGGTCCTGCGCGATCGAGTCCGGCACGCCCGAATCGAGCCGGCCGCCTTCCCGCACGCGATCGAGGAGCCGCCGGGCGACCTCGCCCGACAGCGCCGCCTCGCCGTTCGCGACGC
>Ga0207683_10000827_pt1 | contig 28309 bp, 26 predicted proteins | sample KBSM73metaG_FD_184333 | JGI IMG/M metagenome (GOLD analysis project Ga0207683, IMG submission 184333) | Miscanthus rhizosphere microbial communities from Kellogg Biological Station, Michigan, USA - KBS M7-3 metaG (SPAdes) (version 2) | ecosystem: Host-associated > Plants > Roots > Rhizosphere >... | reverse complement strand
TGCTTTGCTCCATCATCCGGCTTTATGAACAAGGGCTTCCGGCACAGTTCTACCGCCAAGTCTTTGCTCACCTGCTCACCACAATCAGGCTAGTGCAAATATCGTACCGGCCGGAGGAAGCCCGCTCGAAATGTTCGGTTTCGGCAAGTCGATCAAGGACCCGCTGGCGGATGCAAAGACCGCCGAGCGGTGGCTTTCGACCTTTCCGGCGAACGATCCGCTGGCGGCGCACTCGGCCATCCTGACCGAGCTCGGCGCGCTGTCCGAGCGCAATGCCCACCGCGCGCCGGCACGGCTCGAGGCCGTGTTCCGGCTGGACGTCCAGAGCGAGGCGCTGCGCCGCACGCTAACCTCGCAGTATCACGAGCACGGCACCCGCTCGAGCCGCGTCGAAAGCCAGCTTTGGCAGGCGATGTTCGACCTGACCCAGGGCTTTCTGCTCTGCTACCAGGCGTTCGCACGCGAAGTCAGCGACCACGCCCAGAGCAACCGGTGGCGCGCGCTCCTTCCCGAGCTGCTTGCGCGGCAAATCATCCACCACGGCCTGGACGCCAAAATCCGCCTGTATCGCTATGAACAGTGGATTCCGGCGCGCTGGTCCGACCTCCATTCGCTGTTCCAGATCGCCTGTTCGATAGAGCTCGAGCGGCAACCGATTGCCGCCCTGGCCGACGGCGCGCTGACGACGATCGAGCAGGAATATTTGCGCGTGCTGCTGCTGCAGCTGATGAACGCAGGCAACCTCTCGGCGCGGCACGTCGAATGGGTCGCCGAGCAGTTGTCCGAGTGGTGCGCGCCGCTTCGCCTGAATGTCGAATCATCGACGGCGACCAGCTTCTACGTCGACCTGGGCGCCCGCAGCGGACTGAAGCGCCGCGGCCCCGGACCGCTCGAAGGGCGCGTTCTTTTCCTGGACACGCGGCCGCTGCATGCGATGCTGATGCAGAACGTCGTCATGCTCGAGCAGAAGGTGCGCAGCGACCCGCTTTCCGACCGGACGTTGCGCCGCACCGAGCAGCTCAACCTGATGACCAAGCTCGCCGCGCAGGTGGATCCGGAGTTCCGTCCGGTGCCGAGGCGCGGTGAACGCATCAATGCATCGGGAGCGGTCGACGCGATCGTAGGTTTCACCAAGATCGCCGGCTATCTGCACGACGAGGAGGTGCACCCGCTGGCCGAAAAGCGCCATCGCACCGGGAATTTCGACGATTCGATCGAGCTAGCGACCTTCGGCCACATGCGCAATGAAAATGCGCGGGTACAGGAAGTCGCGCGGCGGCTGCTGGCGACCTATGCGGCACCCGGCGGTGCCTGGGATATACGCGACGTATCGCACACCGGGTACCGGCTGGTCGCGCCGATGAGCGTGATCAACTCGGTCACCCTGGGAACGCTGGTCGCGATCCGCGCGCACGGCCAGTCGTTATGGACACTCGGCATCGTGCGGCGGATGAAGCGACTGACCAGCGAGCGCGCCGAGATCGGGTTGCAGGTGATCGCCAACAATCTGGTCGGCGTCGAGTTGTTCGAGCAGAAGCGCGGCGATGCCGACTATTCGGTTGATGGCGTCGTGCCGACGGTCAGCGGCCGCCGCTTCCCGGGACTGTTCCTGTCGCTGCGCCGGCGCGACAGCGAGGCAACGATCCAGACCTTGATCGTGCCGGCAGGCGAATATCAGCCGGGCAAGCGGATGCAGATGCGCGTCGCCAGGGTTTCGCAGCAGATCGCATTCGGCCGCCTGCTCGAACAGCAGCCGGAATGGATCTGGGCGACGATCGAATCGCAGGACAACACGGCACGCGCCGCCGCCGCGACGGCCGCCTGAAGGCGCGCGCGGGATGACGGTCGATCGCTATCGCGAGCTCTGCGCGCGGCATCGCTGGAATGTGCCGCATGACTTCAACATCGCCGCCGCGGTATGCGGGCGCCACACGAGCGACGGGACGCGTGTCGCGATCCACTGGGAAGACGAGTCCGGCGCGACGACGACGCTGAGTTTCGGCGAGCTGCAGCGGCAGGCCAATCGCTGCGCCAACGCTCTGGCGGCGCTGGGCGTGGGCCGCGGCGACAAGCTCGCGATCATGCTGCCGCAGCGGCCCGAAACCGCGATCGCCCACATTGCCTGCTATCAGCTCGGCGCCGTCGCGGTTCCCTTGTCGTTCCTGTTCGGACCCGAGGCACTCGAATACCGGCTGCAGAATTCGGAAGCTGCCGTAGCTATCGTCGACCCGGCATCGCTGCCGAACCTCGCACCGATCCGCGACCGCCTGCCCGGCTTGCGCCACGTTATCGGCGTCGCCGGCGCCCACGAGACGTGGGTGCTCGACTGGGACCGGTTGCTGCAGAAGTCCTCGGACGAGTTCTCGCCGGTGGCCACGCGCGCCACTGATCCGGCGATCCTCGTCTACACCAGCGGGACGACGGGCCCGCCGAAAGGCGCGTTGATGCCGCAGCAATGCCTGCTCGGCAACCTGCCCGGCTTCGTGTACTCGCACGATGAGTTCCCGCAGGCCGGCGACGTGTTCTGGTCGCCGGCGGATTGGGCATGGACCGGCGGCCTGATGGACGCGCTGCTGCCGACGCTGTATTTCGGCTGTGCGGTCGTAGGCTACCGCGGCCGCTTCGATCCCGAGCGCGCGCTCGCGCTGATGGAAAAATACCGGGTGCGCAATACCTTCCTGTTCCCGACCGCGCTCAAGATGATAATGAAAGCGGTGCCCCGGCCGCGAGAGCGTTATGACGTGCATGTGCGCAGCATGATGAGCGCGGGCGAGGCGGTTGGAACGACGGTATTCGAGTGGTCGCAGCAAGCGCTTGGCGTCACGATCAATGAAATGTTCGGCCAGACCGAGATGAATTACATCGTCGGCAATTCGCACACGCTGTGGCCGGCCAAGCCAGGGTCGATGGGCCGCCCGTATCCTGGCCATCGCATCGCCGTGCTCGACGAAGAGGGCAAGCCTTCGGCCGCGGGCGAAATGGGCGAGGTCGCGGTCAACCGCGTCGCCCCCGACGGCGCGCTCGACCCAGTGTTCTTTCTCGAGTACTTCAAGAATCCCGAAGGAACGGCCAAGAAATTCAGCGGCGACTGGTGCCGCACCGGTGATCTGGCGACGCAGGACGACGACGGCTACCTCTGGTACCAGGGCCGATCGGACGACATGTTCAAGGCGGCAGGTTATCGGATCGGCCCGTCCGAGATCGAGAACTGCCTGGTGCGGCACCCTGCCGTGGCCAACGCCGCGATCGTGCCCAGTCCCGACGAGACACGCGGGAATGTCGTCAAGGCGTATATCGTGCTCGCGCCCGGACACGATCCATCGCCCGCGCTCGAGGACGCGATCCAGCGCCACGTGCGGGAGCATCTGGCGCCGTACGAATATCCGAAGGAGATCGAATTCATCGCCGCCCTGCCGATGACGACAACCGGCAAGGTGCAGCGAGGCGTGTTGCGGCAGCGCGAGCTCGAACGCAAAAAGAACACGATCGCGCGCTGAAGCCCGCCGCGCGACAACCGGCCTGGTCGCGTCACACGGCGCGCCGGCGCGCGAAGTCCTCGAGCAGGCGACGGTGCATCAGCACCCAGACGACCGCGGGCACCACCGTCGGCAGGATCAGCGCGCCGAACTGGTAGGCGAACGCGATCGCCTCGCGTTGCCAGGCGCTGAACCCGGTCTGCGAGGCAACGCCGGGACCGAATCCCACCGCGATGTCCTCGAGAAATTCGGCGATCACGCCCCAGGTCTGGAAGGGCAGCAGGACCGCGTACCCGATCAGCAGGTTTCGGCCGCGATGCGGCGCCCTCGCCGCGAGGATCAACGCCGCCAGCAGCGGCAGGCCGAAGGTGAAATGGCGAACATCGATGTCATCCGACACCAGGCCGCCCGCCGCTGTGGCGACAGTCGCATTCGCCGCATGCAGCGAGGTGACGAACGTGATCTTGTCGCCGTGCTGCTCGACCGCCTGAACGAGGTCGGGCAGCGCGAGGCGGCTTACGAGCTCGGCCAGCAGCGCGATCGGCCAGGCGAGCAACGCGGAGGCGAACCACCAGACGAACAGCGCGCAGGCGAGCCACGCGAAGACCAGTAGGACGAATCGCGCAAACGAGCCGGACGGCATCGAATCAAGCCGCGACCGCCGGCAGATCGGCTTCCGGCCGCGGCAAGGTGCGCACCCAGAGCAGCCAGACGACCAGCACGTCGAGCATGATCAGCGCCTGCCAGACATACAGATGCGCCCATTCGAACACGCTGAAGTTCCATTGGCCCAGGTAGAACAGGCTGATCACCCGAACGATGTTGAGCCCCTGCACGGCGACGATGCCGATGGCCAAGCCGGCGAGCTTGCGCCGCCACGATGCCGGGAAGGCAAGGACTGCGGCCACGAGCACGATCGTCGCTTCGACCCCGTTGCAGCCGGCTTCGATCGAGACCGCAAAGCCGTTGCTCGCGCTTTTCAGCACCTTGCCATGCGCCAGCACCTGGGGATCGAACAGCTTGACGATGCCGGCGCTGATCGCCGCCAGCGTATTGGTCCAGGGCACGACGAACCATTGCTGCGCCCACGGCGTCAATTCCAGGCCGAACAACGCCGCTTGCAGAACAAGAAACCAGAGGAAGAAACGGACCATCGCTTACGATTGTACGTGATGGTCCGGAGAAACCGGAACGCTAGCTGAGCTTCGCCCGCGCCAGCGCCGGGTTCTGTGCGAAATACCGTTTGATGCCCCCGACGATCGATGTAGCGAACTTCTGCTGATGCAGGTCGCTGCGCAGTTTGAGCTCCTCGTCGGGATTGGAAATGAATGCGGTCTCGATCAGGATCGATGGAATGTCAGGCGCCTTGAGCACGGCGAATCCCGCCTGCTCGACGCTGCCTTTGTGCAGAGGATTGATCGCGCCGATGCCGTCGAGCACCGAGCGTCCGACGCGAAGACTGTCGTTGATCTGCGCGGTCTGCGACAGATCGAGCAGCGTCTTGGCCAGGATCGGATCGCGGTTGTCGAGGTTGACGCCGCCGATCAGGTCGGCCTCGTTCTCGCGCTGCGCAAGCCAGCGCGCAGCCGAGCTCGTCGCTCCGTGCTCGGACAAAGCGAACACCGACGAGCCTCGCGCGTGCGGCGTCGTGAAGGCGTCGGCATGAATCGACACGAACAGATCGGCTCGCACGCGGCGCGCCTTCGCGACGCGTACGTTGAGCGGCACGAAATAGTCGTCGTCGCGGGTCAACATCGTGCGCATGCCCGGCTCACGGTCGATAAGCGCGCGGATCTTTCGCGCGATGGCGAGCGTCACATCCTTTTCGCGGGTGCCGCGGCGACCGACCGCGCCCGGATCTTCGCCGCCATGTCCGGGATCGAGTGCGATGATAATAGGCCGTCGCGACGCCGACGCGGCCTTGGACCGATCGCGCGGTACAGTCTTGTCGGAATCGCGCGTCACCGCCTTGTCGGCCGATGCCTCGGGCGCGCCGCTCCGACCTTTGGATTCGCCCTCGAGCAGTGCCATCAGCGGATCGGGCGGCGTGACCGGATAGATGTCGAGCACCAGGCGATGGCCGTATTCGCCGACCGGCGTCAGCGCAAAGATCTGCGGCTGCACCTCATCCTTGAGGTCGAGGACGAGGCGGACGATCCCCGGCCTGAAGCGAGACAGTCGTATCGACTGGATATGCGGATCGTTCGGCCGCAGTCGCTGCACCAGTTGCGCAAGCTCGCCGTCCGGTTCGACACCTTCGAGATCGAGGACCAGGCGCTGCGGATCCTTGAGCAGCATCATCTGGTGCGCGATCGGCGACGCCGATTCGAGAATCAGCCGCGTATATTCCTGCGCCGGCCATATGCGAGCCGATGCGACCGTCGCAGCGGAAGAGAGTGCCGGCAGCAGCAATTGGCCCGCCGGCAGCAGCAGCCATTGGCAGACGCGTCGCCGCTGCAGAGAGATTCGCGTTACGGCACTGCCGAGGCGAACGCGGCCAGACATGCGCTACCAGCGGGCGTGCCTGATGCGAGCAGGAGCTCGCGACCCGCGCCGTGATAACGCAGCGACAGCGCGACATCGGCGGGTGGCAACATGCCGTGAACTCGTTCCGGCCATTCGATCACGCACAGCGCGTCGGGGCGGAAGTACTCGGCAAAGCCGGAATCTTCCCATTCGATCGGTTCATCGAATCGATAAAAATCAAAGTGATAAAAGTATATGCTCGAAATCGGATAATGTTCAACTAACGTATAAGTCGGACTCTTGACCGGTCCGGTCCAGCCCAAGCCCTGCAACAGGCCGCGCACCAGCGTCGTTTTCCCCGCGCCGAGCTCGCCCGACAGAGTGACGATCATGCCGCCGGTCAGCGCGGGCGCAAGCGCCGCGCCCGAATGCATCGTGGCGTCAGCGTCGGGCAGATACTTGCGCGATATTTGCATTATCGTCATCGTTGAACGTCGCTCGCAAAAGAATGGCGAGCCTTAGCGAAGGTCTGAACTCATCTTGGCCATTGGACCACCGGTCGCAGCGGCGCCCGATTTCAGCGCACTCGCGCGCGACATCCGCGCCTGGGGTCTCGAATTGGGATTCGGCGAGATCGGGATCGCCGACACCGGTCTCGAGGCCGAGGAGGCGCATCTGCTCGCTTGGCTCGACGCGGGCCGGCATGGCGAGATGGATTATATGGCACGCCATGGCGTGCGTCGGGCGCGGCCGGCCGAGCTCGTTCCCGGTACCCTGCGCGTGATTACCGCGCGGCTCGACTACCTGGCGCCGGGAGCACGGGACGCGGCGGCGACGCTCGCCGACGCCGGCAAGGCGTACATCTCGCGCTACGCCCTGGGCCGCGATTATCACAAGGTGCTGCGGCGCAAGCTCGGCAGGCTGACCACCCGCATCGCCGAAAGCGTCGGCGATTTTCGTTATCGTGTGTTCACCGACAGCGCGCCGGTGCTCGAAGTCGCCCTCGCCGCCAAGTCGGGCCTGGGCTGGCGCGGAAAGCACACGCTGCTGCTGACCCGCGATGCCGGGTCGTTCTTCTTTCTAGGGGAGATCTACACCGACCTGCCGCTGCCGGTCACACCCGCGGCGAGCGCGCACTGCGGCAGCTGCAGCGCGTGCATAGGCGCCTGCCCGACCGGAGCAATCGTCGCGCCTTACGAGCTCGACGCGCGACGCTGCATTTCGTACCTGACGATCGAGCTCAAGGGCAGCATTCCGGAGAGCTTGCGGCCGCTGATCGGCAATCGGGTCTACGGCTGCGACGACTGCCAGCTCGCCTGCCCATGGAACAAGTACGCCCAAGCCGCGAGCGACGACGACTTCGCGGTGCGCAACGGCCTCGACGACGCCGACCTGGTCACGTTGTTCGCCTGGACGTCGGACGAGTTCGAGCGGCGCATGGAAGGCAGCGCGATCCGCCGCATAGGCTACGCGCGCTGGCTGCGTAATCTTGCCGTGGGCCTGGGCAACGCGAACTACGACACAGCGATAGTCGCGGCATTGGCCGCGCGCCTGGACGATCCTTCACCGCTGGTGCGCGAGCATGTCGCCTGGGCGCTGGTGCAGCAGGAGAGAAAGCGCGCCGGCGCCGGAGTCCGTCAACGGATCAACTGATTCATCGACACGATGGGCAGCATGACCGCGAGCACCAGCACCAGCACGATCGCGCCCATGAACACAATCAGCAGCGGCTGCACGAGCGCGGCCAGCCAGGTCAGGCGGCGCTGGACATCGAGCTCCTGCTCGCGCGCGGCGCGGTCGAGCATTGCCGGCAACTGGCCGCTCTGCTCGCCGTTGGCCACCAGATGCACGAGCAGCGGCGGAAACACGCGCTGGCTCGCCAGCGCGCGCGCCAGCGACACGCCCTCTCGCACCAGGCCTGCCGCGGCGTGCGCGGCCCGTCGCATCGGACGCGCCCAGACAACCGCCGCCGCGGTTTCGAGCGCGCGCAACAGCGGAGCGCCGCTGCCGGTCAATATCGCCAACGTGCTGGCGAAACGCGCGGTGTCGAGGCCGCGCAGTACGCTGCCGGCCACCGGTGTGCGCAGGAGCAGCCCGTGCCAGCGATCGCGCCAGGATTCGTTCCGCAACAGCAGGACGGCGCCGGCGATGAGCAGCGCGATCGCCGCTAGCCAATAGACTCCGGTCGCCCGGAGAAAATCGCTGGTGGCGATCAGCGCGCGCGTGAGAAACGGCAAGGCCTGGCGGCTTTGCTGATAGACGGCGACGATCTGCGGCACCACATAGAGCAACAGCGTCGCGATGACCGCAAGCGCGATCACCGTGATCAGCGCCGGATAAATCAGCGCCGCGGTGAATTGCGCGCGCAGGATCTGGCGCGCCTCGAGATAGTCGGCAAGCCGGCTCAACACGCCGCCCAGCTGGCCGCTTTCGGCCCCGACTGCCACCAGTCCGCGGTAGAGGTCGGAAAAGCTGCGCGGGAAGCGCGACAGCGCGGCCGCGAGTGGCTCACCGGCCGCGACCTGCTCGCGAATCGCGGCAAGCACGCGCGCCGCGCGCGGTTGATCGGATTGCTCGGCGACCGCAGCGAGCGCCTGGTCGAGCGGCATGCCGGACGCGACCAGGGTCGCGAGCTGGCGCGTCAGCAGGGCCAGCAGCGGCGCCGCGAGGCGGGTCGTAGCGGCGCGCGCGGAGGACCCCGCCCCGGCCGGCTCGATCGCCGTGGGAAACAATCCATCGTCGCGCAGCTGGTCGCGCACCGCGCGCGCGCTGGCGGCATCGAGCAGTCCGCGTTGGGCGCGACCGGCGCCGTCGACTGCCTCGTAGCGAAACGAGGGCACCGTCGGATCCGCGGCGCGGCTAGCGCCCGAAGCCGCGCAGCGGCGCGCGCAGAAGGAACTGGCTCGGCTTGCCCAGCATCAGGTTGACCAGGTCGTCGAGGACCGGAGTCTCCAGCGCATCGGGATGGAAATCGAAGACTACCGGCTCGAACCGGTCGACATTGCGCAACGTCACGATGATGCTCTCGTTGACGAAGTCGGGATCGAAACGAACCTCGCAGCGCATGCCCGGCGCGATGCGGATCGTGTTCATCGTGGCTGCGCCGCGGACGGTCGAATCCGACTCGCAGCTGAACTCGATATTGGCCATCACCAGCGCGCGCTCGATGTCAGCCGAGCGGCGCATAGCCACGTGCAGCGGCGGCGGCGCCGCGCCGGTCAGCGTGTAGTAGACGACGACATGCGCATAGACCTCATGCTTCTGCAGCGGCTGCTTGCGGAACATGACCAGGCCGCGATCGAACACCATGTCCGAATAGCGCGCGATGTCCGGCAGCACGAATTCGCGCTCGATGTGCGGCGCGATCACCTGCAACAGCTTGCAGGCCTCGTCGAAGTACTGGAAGACCGCGTGCAGGCGACGGTCGACCCGCTCGATGACCTCGCGCGACAGCCGCTGCTCCTGAACACGTCGCGCGCTGACCGAGTCGGCCTGCAGCCGCAGCTGTTCGAGCAAGTACGATTTCGGCGGATGGGCCATCGACCGAAGTCTCTAAGCGGCCCCGGTGACCCGCAGCAACTCGGCGAGCGATGTCGTGCCGTCGGCCAGCCACCGTGCCCCGTCGCCGCGCAGGCTGCGCACGCCGGCGCGCGAGCACGCTTGGCGCAACGCCGACTCGCCGGCGTGGTCGTGAATCAGGCGGCGCAAGGTTTCATCGACCAGCACCAGCTCGTAAATGCCGGTGCGGCCGCGATATCCGGAATCTCCGCATTCGGGACAGCCGACCGCCCGGTACAGGGGCAGTCCTGGCGGGAGGCCGAGCTCGGCCAACAGCGTTGCTTCGCCCGCGGTCGGCGGCGATGCCGTGCGGCAGGCAGGGCAAAGGCAGCGCACCAGGCGCTGCGCGAGCACGCCGAGAAGGCTCGATGCGAGCAGGTAGGTTTCGACGCCCATGTCGGCGAGCCGGGTCACGGCGCTGACCGCGTCGTTGGTATGCAGGGTAGCCAGCACCAGGTGGCCGGTGAGGCTCGCCTGCACGGCGATCTGCGCAGTTTCCAGATCTCGTATCTCTCCGATCATGACGATGTCCGGATCCTGCCGAAGGATCGAGCGCAGCGCCCTTGCGAACGTGAAATCGATGCGAGGATTGACCTGAGTCTGCCCGACGCCGTCGAGCGCGAACTCGATCGGATCCTCGGCGGTCATCACGTTGAGCTCGCCACGCGGCAGCCGCGACATCGCTGCGTAAAGCGTCGTCGTCTTGCCCGACCCGGTCGGGCCGGTCACCAGGAGAATGCCGTGCGGCTCGCGTACCAGAGCGTCGATAGCGTCGCGTGTCGGCTCGCTCATGCCCAGCGCCGCGAGGTCGAGCCGCGCCGTATCCTTATCGAGCAGGCGCAGCACGACGCGCTCGCCCGGGCCGGTCGGCAGGGTCGACACGCGCACGTCGACGCTCTTGTCGCCGAGCTTCAGCGCCATCCGTCCGTCCTGCGGCAGGCGCTTCTCGGCGATGTCGAGGCTCGCCATCACCTTGAGTCGCGACACCAGCGCGGCGTGCAGCGCACGCGGCGGCTCGACGACGTCGCGCAACACGCCGTCGACGCGAAAGCGCACGACCGAGCGCGCCTCGTACGGTTCGAAGTGCAGGTCCGACGCGCGCTCGCGCAGCGCCTGCAGCAACAAGGCGTTGATCATCCGGATCACCGGCGCGTCGGAGGTGGCGCCGAGCAGATCCTCAGCCTGCGGAATATCCTGCAGCAGCCGCGCGAGATCGGCGTCGCGCGAAAGGTCGCCCGAAAACTGGGTGACCGGTGCCGCCTGGTTGTACGCCGTCGCAAGCTCGGCGGCAAAGCGCTCGGCGTTGACCGTCAGCGTTTTCAGCGGCCGCTGCAGGACGCGGCTGAGCTCGGCGATACCTTCGACCGATGCGTCGCTGCGCGCCAGCACGAGAACCGCTTCGCCGTCGTCCTTCAGCGGCAGCACGCCATGCATGCGCGCGAATGCATACGGAACGCGCTCGAGCGTTGCCGGCGCGGCGCTCGCGCCAGACGAAGAAGTTGAGATCGGTGCCGGCATGGGCCCGCGGGCCTTGCTGCCTATTTGGCGCCGGGCGGCGGCGCCGGCGGCGTCGCCACCGGCGCCGGCGGCTGGGTGATCGGCGGCAGTCGCGGCTCGGTCGGATCGGGCCAGAACGGGCGCGGCCCGGGCGCCAGGCGCTGCTGCTCGCCGATCAGGTAATCGTAGCGATCGCCGGTAAGCGATGCGCCGGCGCCGCTGGTGCGGACGACCGTCGGCTTGAGGAACACCATCAGGTTGGTCTTGACCCGGCGCCGGTTGTCGTAGCGGAACAGCTGGCCGAACAACGGAACGTCGCCGACCAGCGGAACCTTGCTCGTCCCGTCAGTAAACGCGTCCTGGATCAGTCCACCCAGCACGATGATCTGGCCGTCGTCGACCATCACCGTCGACTCGAGCGAGCGCTTATTGGTGATGATGCCGGCGGCGTTGGTCGTGTCCTCGATCCGCGAGACTTCCTCGTAGATTGTCAGCTTGACGCTGCCGCCTTCGGTGATCTGCGGCTTGACCCTGAGGATCAGGCCGACGTCCTTGCGCTCGATCGTCTGGAACGGCGTCACCGTCGCGGTCGATCCGGTCTGCGCATACTGGCCGGTGATAAACGGCACGTTCTCGGCGACGATGATGTTGGCCTGCTCGTTGTCGAGCGTCAGCAGGTTGGGCGTCGAAAGTATGTTGGTGTTCGCGTCGGAGGCGAGCGCGCGCGCAAGCAGGGCGAGATTGGTGATTATGCCCAGGCCAGGGATGCTGATCGTGCCGCGAATGATACCGAGGTTCAGCCCCTGCGCCAGCGAGCCCAGGTTCGACTGCGCGTCAATGATGTTGGTGCCGGTGCCGCGCGTGCCGAAGTTCGTGCCACCGCCGACCTGCGTCGCGTTGTTGGTCAACTTGTTGGGATCGAGCAGATTCCACTGAATGCCGAATTCCGCGGCCTTGTCGGCCGAGACCTCCACCACCAGCGCTTCGACATAGATCTGCGCGCGGCGGACATCGAGCTTGTCGACGACAGCGCGAATATTGTTGTACAAAGGCTCCGAGGCCATCACCAGCAATGCGTTGTTGGCAGCGTCCGCCTGTATGGTCACCCCTGCTGCGGCAAACCCGGCAGCATTGCCGGCGACCGGTGACGCGGTCACGGTAGCCGTCGCACCGGCACCGGCTACGGTAGCAGTCGACATTCCGCCGGAGGCGAGTCCCCCTGCGTTGGGCGCCAGCGACGCTGCCGACGTCACCTCGCCTGCGTCACCACCGCCGCTGAACAGCGCGCGCAGCGTCCTCGCCACGCGCACTGCATCGGCGTTCTTCAGATAGATGATCGAAATGTTGCCGCCGGCGCGTCCCGGCGTGTCGAGCTCGGCGATCAGGGCGCGCACGCGCGCGAGCCGCGCAGCGTTCTCGCCGCGGACCAGCACGCTGTTGGAGCGCGGGTCGGCGACTAGGGTCAGCCGCTGCTGCGCATCCGCCACCGCGCCGGCGCCGGGCGAGGTTTCGGCAAGCAGCCGCGTCAGCATCGGCACGATGTCGAGCGCGGACGCATTGCGCAGCGGCACGACGATAGGCTCGCCGGCGGGCGCCACGTCCAGCGACGCGATGATGCGGTCGATGCGTTTGAGGTTTTCCGCATAGTCGGTGATCACCAGCGCGTTGGCGGTGGGCACGGCGGCGATCGCATTGTTCGGGGTGATCAGCGGCCGCAGCACATTGACCAGCTGTGTCGCCGATTCGTACTTGAGCATGTATACGGCGGTGACCAGGCGATCGCCGCCGACGGTGACCGGACCGGTAACCACCGGCATGCCCTGCTGCTTGGCCTCGGCTTCGGGCACGATCTTGGTGACGCCGCCCGGACCCTCGATCGCGGCCAGTCCCTGCAGCCGCAGCGCCGAGAGCAGCGTCGGATAGATCAGCGCGCGCGGGACCGGCGTGGCGGAAACGATGTTGACTACACCTTTCACCCGTGGGTCGAGCACGAAGTTTCGGCCGGTCATTTCGCCGACGGCCCGGATGACGGCGTCGATGTCGGCGTTGACGAAATTGAGCGTGACCGCATCGTCTGCGGCGCGCAGCGGCTGGGCCAGCAGGGTGGCTGCGACCGCGACCGCGGCAAGTAATTGGCTCGGTCGGCTCACGGAGAGCGGGAAGTTGGGCTTGGCGTCGTTGCCGTCATATCGCTCCGTGTCGCGCTTTGCCGCGTGGGGCCGAAAATCCGGGCAATGATAGCATGCAGGTCGACCCCCGCCGGAGGGCGGCCGGACCCCTTCCGGATGTTGAATCCGCCGTGCCATCTCGAGCCATCTAAGGCCATAAACCACGATTTCTCAGGAGTGCGTATGCCCAGCCAGTTGGTCCGTTTTCGTGTCATGCCGATAGCGTTCGGCGCGCTGCTTGCCACGATGCTGTGCCTCGCTGCTTTCCCTGGCGTGGCCGCCGATGCGCCTGCCAAAGGTGGGACGGCCGCCGCGCAGAAGTCACCGCCCTTGCCGCCGATACCGCCGATACCGTCCGTACCGCCGCCCGCTGCCGCAGCATCGCCAACCGGCCCGTCGTCGGCGGCAGCCGACAACAGCGCGACCGCCGACGAACCCGACGACCCGTTTCCGTTCGGCCGCCACCGCGGCCGCATTCAGTTCGACGACTTCGACTCATTCAAGCAGGCGATGGACGTTGCGCCTTGGATCGTCGGCGTCGTCTTCCTGGTGCTCGGATCGATCTTTCTCACGCCTATCATCCTGCTGGTCGGCATCATCTGGTACAAGTTGCGCAAAACGCGCCTGCAAAACGATGCCGTGCTGAGACTCGCCGAAAGAGGCGTCATGCCCTCTGCCCAGGCGGTCGACGCGGTGATGGCCGGAACGCCGCCGGCGCAAATGGCACCGGCGGCAATCGCCGCGACCGCCATTCCCCAGGCGGTCGTGACGCGCCGGCGCGCCGTGTGGTCGGACCTGCGCAAAGGCGTATTGCTGATTGCGGTCGGGCTGGCTCTGGTGCTGTATTCGATCACCGACGCCGGTGAGCCGAATTGGCTGGGTCTGGTGCTGCTTTTTGTCGGCGCAGGCTATGTCGCGTTATGGTGGCTGGAAGATCGGCATCTGGAGCGTCGCGTCAGCGGCGACGACGGCAACGGTTGAACGGAGACGTGGGTACGCCGGCAGGCACTCTCGATGTCGTCCACCCCGGTCAGCGACGCGCAGCTGATCGCTCGCGCAGTCGTCCAGGACGATCGCCATGCTTTCGGCGAACTGGTGCGTCGGCACCAATCCGCCGTGCGGTCGACCTTGCGCAGGCTGACCGGAGGCAACATCGCGCAAGCCGACGACCTGGCTCAGGAGACTTTCTTGCTCGCCTACCGCAACCTGAAGTCGTTTCGCCAGGAAGCCAAATTCTCGACCTGGCTGTATCGGATCGCCTACAACGTTTTTCTGGCCGACGCGCGAAAGATCAAGGAGCTGCCGATGCCCGAGGACGCCGAGGGCGAGCCGGTCGCCGTGGCGGATGCCGCGGCGCCGAGCATGTCGCGGCAGGCCGCCCTGAGCGTCGATCTGGAACGCGCGATGCGCGTGCTTTCCGAGCCGGAGCGAGCGGCGATCGTGCAGTGCTATCATAATGACCTGTCGCACGAGGAAGCCGCGCAGGTGCTTGGCTGCCCCGTCGGCACGGTGAAAACGCACATCCTGCGCGCCAAGCAGAAGCTCAAGGCGCGACTGGGTGCATGGAGCCCGCAAGCATGAATACGCAGGACATCGACACCGCCGACTGGCTGGACGCCGCGCTCAAAGAGGCGGGACGCGAGCATCGCGCGGCGTATGTCGCGGACAACGGTTTCACCGCGCGCGTAATCGGCCGTCTGCCTGCGGCGCCGACGCTGCCTGCGTGGCGGCGGCCGGTGATCATTTTGCTGTGGCTGCTGGCCGGCGCCGGCGCGTTTGTCGCTCTGCCGGGCGCCTTCGACGACGCATTCCGCGGCGCTGTGGCGTTGCTTGTCGGTCGTCCGCTGGGCTTGGCCGACATCGCGCTGCTGCTCGCTCTGTGCGGCGCCGCGGCGTGGACCTCGCTGGTGTACGCGGCGAAAGCAAACTGAGGCAAACTGAGGCGCCGACGGTCAACTGAGGTCGACTAAAGGGAACTCGGGTTGACCGAGGGCAACTGAGCGCCGAAGTTCGATCGCGCGGCAGGTTGCGCGCCTGCAAAAAAATGGCCGCCTTTCGAGGCGGCCATTTTGTTTCCCGACCGAGCAGGCTGGTCGGCTCTATTCCAATCGGAAGTTGACTTCGACTTCGGCTTCGTACTTGTCGCCTTCGGGCTTGAATCGCCACATCGAAAGCGCGCGGATGACTTCGCGATCGAATACACGCGGAGGATTCGCGCTGATGATCTTGACGTCGGTCACCGAGCCCTTCTCGTCCACTTGCAGGCGTGCCACCACCTTGCCGCTCTCGACGCCATCGCGACGCGCTCTTTCCGGAAAGACCGGATCGGTTTTGTCGATCGGTACAAGGCCGCGGCGTATTGCAGGCTTGGGCGCCGGCGGCGGCGGTGCCGGTGGCGGAGGCGGTGCGATCACGTGCGGCTCCGGCGGCGGTGTAATCGACGGCGCGGCGATCACCGGTTCCGAAGGCGCTACCGGCGGCGGAATATCCGGCGGTGGAACGTACGGTTGCTCGGGCGGCGGCGGCGCCTTGGGTATTTCGATCTTCTTTGGCGGCGGAGGGGGTGGCGGCGGCGGAAGCTTGATCTCCTCGATGATCGTTGCCGTCAGCGGTTTCTTGATCACCTCCACAGCCTTGCGCGCGAGGCCGGTCACCAATGCATAGATCACCACCACATGCACCAGGATGACGATGCTGATCCCGATCAGATGCCGGGTCGGGTCCCGCTGTTGTCGTGCGAAATCCATAGGTCTATGACTCCAGCCGCCTGCCGCAGTTCGCGGCCGCGGCTACTCGATGAACTGCTCGCTGCCGACGATGCCGATCTTGGTCAGGCCCAGCCGCTGCGCCGATGCCATCACCGCCGCGGCGACCGAATACTTCGCCTCCTTGTCCGGCCGCAGGTGGACTTCGGGTTGGACCTGTTGCGAGGCCGCAGCCGTCATCTTCTGTTCGAGCGTAGCGCGGTCCGGCACGACTTCGCCGTTCCAGTAGATGGCGCCGCGGTCGTCGATGTCGATCTTGACGACCTCGGGCAGAACCAGCGGCGGCGGCGGATTGCCGATCGGCATGTTGAGATTGACCGAGTGCAGCTGGATCGGAATCGTGATGATCAGCATGACCAGCAGCACCAGCATCACGTCGATCAGCGGCGTCGTATTGATATCCAGCATGACGTCGCCATCGCCGCCCTGGCCCCCGCTCGTCCCTACATTCATTGACATATCGCGCTCCTCAAGACTTGTTCGATCTCAGCCACTGCTGCGCGGCGGCGGTTCGGTGATGAACCCGACCTTCGATATGCCCGCGCGCTGACAGGCGTAGATGATGCGGCCCACCGCCTCGTACTTGGCGCCGCCGTCGCCGCGGATCTGCACCTCGGGCTGCGGCGTGAGCACCGACACCTTCTTCAGTCGCTCGATCAGCGCGGCCGTCGTCGGTATGCGCAAGTCGTTCCAGTAAATGCGGTCCTGGAGATCGACCGAGAGGACGATATTCTCGGGCTTGGTCTCGCGAACCTCGTTGCGTTCTTTCGGTAACTGCACCGGAATCGACGTCGTGACCACCGGGATGGTGATCAGGAAGATGATCAGCAGCACCAGCATGACGTCGACCAGCGGCGTGGTGTTGATCGTCGAGACGATCTCGTCCTCGTCGCCGCTGGACGAACCGACGTTCATCGCCATGGCATCAGACCCTGGCTGGTGCCGGCGCAGTCTTCGGGGCGCTCAGCAGCACGGCATGAAGATCTGCGCCGAAGCTGCGCACCATGTCCATCGCCGCCTTGTTGCGGCGGATCAGCCAGTTGTAGCCCAGGACCGCCGGTACCGCGACCGCCAATCCGAACGCGGTCATGATCAGCGCTTCGCCGACGGGACCTGCGACCTTGTCGATCGACGCCTGTCCGGCGATCCCGATCGCCGTCAGCGCGTGGTAAATGCCCCACACCGTGCCGAACAGCCCGACAAAGGGCGCCGTCGAGCCGACGGTGGCCAGAAAGGCCAGGCCATCCTGCGTGCGGGCCTGGATGTTGTCGATCGCGCGCTGGATAGACATCGTGATCCAGGTATTGAGGTCAACGTTGCCCAGGAGGCCAACGTGCTTGCTCGTCGCCTCGAGTCCCGATTCTGCAATGAACCGGTAGGGGCTGCCCTCCTTGAGCTTTTCCGCGCCCTGGCGAACCGACGGCGCATTCCAGAATGACTTGTCTGCGTCCTTCGCCTGACGCTTCATCCGCCACTGCTCGTAGACCTTGGTAACGATGATGTACCAACTGCCCATCGACATCAGCGCCAGTATCGCCAGAGTCACCTTGGCGACGATGTCGCCGCCCTTCCACAGCGCCTCGAGGCCATACGGATTGTCGACCAGCTCGGTGGTCTTGGTGCCCGCGGCTGCCGCCGGCGGGGTTGGTTGCGCAGCGGCCGGCGGTGTCGCTTCCGGACTGGTCGCGGGCGTCGCGGGCTGCCCTTGCGCCTGTGCCGCGAACGGGACCAACGCGGGGGCCGCCGCAAGCAGCAGGGCCGCGGCAAGCATGGCCAGGCGGGTCATCTTCAGCATGTTGTCTCCAGGAATTGTTGTATTCAGTCGAAAAGTTGGCGTTTGGCCCGGCGCTGCGAGAACTTGCTCGGTTCTAAGGGCCTCGACATGTCTGACTCGGGAATCCGTCGCACGGTGCACCCCGGGCCGGGTGTAAACACCAAAACGCGTTGGCCCTGCCGCGGGGCAGGGCCAAGCTTTTGTCAGAAAGTCGCGGGATTCTACACAAAAGCGTCAAAAAGTACCACCCAAAAATCGACGCCGCCACCCGAGCAGCGATATCAGTTTCCCGGATCGCGGGCGCCTCGCCCGCCCCGCCGCATCGCATCGGCGTGCGCCGGCGCCATGCCCGACGGCCACCCGGACATTCGCGCCGCGCATGCAAGCGATGCACGCATTTCGTTTGCGGCTTGCCGCCGCGGTTTCGATAATGACCTCGCGAACCAGACCGCCAGCGTGCGCAGGACAAGGTCCCGGTCGCCCCGCCCGCACCGGTTTCGGCCGGGATCCACCGGGGTCAGTCTGCGGTTCGTCGCGCGCCACGGGCGCTGGTCCCCGGAATTCGGTGGGTTCGTCGCTTGCGTCTTGAGGCGGTCACTTCATCTGCCTAGGATTCGCCTAAAGCAAGAGCACAAGGCGTTTCGAAATCTGAATCCGCACCTCCGGGTTGCGGCATCCAAAGCAGGCAGCAACAAAACGAAACAGGAGTCACAGACCATGAACGACTACAAGCCATCGTCCCGTCCCGCCGCCTTCGGCGCCTTTGCTGTCGCTTTGACGGCCCTGACCATCGGCCTCGCGGTCGTCCTGCCGGCGAAAATGGGCGCGGGCAGCCACGCGGTCCACACAGTGGCTGCGCCGCAGCCCGCCAGCGCGCCGGCGGCGGAGCCGGATTCGGGCCCGATCCGGATCGAGGTAATCGCCCGCCGCGATGCCACCTGGATGCCGGTGCGCACTCAGCTGACGTCGCCGAAATCGAAGGCGCAGGGGTCCGGACGGGCAGCCACTCACGCGGTTGCCGCGCCGGAACCGCTGAGCGGCGCCGACGCCGGATTGCAGCCCGCGCTCTGCCCCTACTTGATCAGCGGAACGGTCGCCGCCACGTCGTAAGCCTGGACCGCGCGGATTTTGGATTCGAGCTGCAGATAGCGCGCCGCTTTTTTCGGCGGCAGGATCCGCGACGGCACACCTCTCATCAGGCGGTTTTGCAGCGTCCGCCGCGCCTTGACCTCGGCTTCATCGACGGTAATCAGCTCACTGGTGAGCCTTTTGGCGTAAATCTCCGATTCGGGCGCGTCCCCGACGGCCAGTTGCTGGATGGCCACGACGCGACGCCGATTGGTCATATCCAGGTTGCGCTGATACTCGTCGTAGAGCGGCCAGAACTTCTTCTCTTCGGCCGGAGTCAGTTTGAGCGTCGACGCCACAAAAGCCTTCTTGTCGGTACGCACCGCATTGCGCAGCGCCTGCATGTCGGTGACGTCGCCGATGCGGTCTTGGGCCGATGCGCACGGCGCCCCAATCATCGCGGCGGCAAACAGGACGGCGGCAAGGTTCTTGTTCATCATGGGTCCTCGATGTCGTTTGCGGTCAATGCTGGCTCGCATCAACCCGCCCATTCGGCCTATCGCCGAATGTCCGGGCCTGACGGCCCGCGGCGAAACGCGGATCAGGCGGCTGGTCGCCGCGGCACGCGTCAGCTCCCGGGCTTGAAGCCGAACGTCTTGCAGCGCGTCTTTTAGCACATTTTATTGCCGCGCGGGCTGCGGGCGCGATGGAAGCCGGGTTGCGGAGCGGCGCGTTGGGCGCGATCATTGGCGGCCCGGCGGCCTGCCGGGACATCGCGCCGGCGTCCGGCGACACTGAATCGGCACTGGCAATGCAGTCTCCCTCGATCGATCCGCGCGCGCTCAGAGAATCCGGCGTCGAAGCCTTGCGCAGGGGCGATGCACGCAGCGCGCGCGAGGCCTTCGAGCGGATCGTCGAAGCCGGCCCCGCCGACGCCGCGGCATGCATCGGCCTCGCCTACGCCTGTCGCAGCCTCAACGACCATGCGGCCTCGCTTGCGGCGGTCGACAAGGCGCTCTCGCTCGAGCCGCGGAATCTTCGCGCTCTGATTCTCAAGGCCGATCACCTCTCCGCGGCGGGCGACGCACGCTCGGCCGCGGCGTTCTACCTCGCCGCCACCAAAAGCGCTGCTCCAGCCGACCAGCTCCCGTCCGACTTGCGCAAGGAGCTGGAGCGCGCGCAAGGCATGTGCGATCAGTACGGCGCGCAATTCGAAGCTTTCCTTGGCGATCGCCTGTTCGGCGCAGATCCGAAGGCGCGCCAGACCGAGCGGCGCTTCGCACAGTCGCTCGACATTCTATTCGGCAAGAAGCGGGTCTACTCACAGGAGCCCCGGTACTACTACTTTCCGGAGCTGCCGCAAATCCAGTTCTATGATCGAAATGAATTCCCCTGGCTCGACGCGCTCGAGGCGGCAACCGCCGACATTCGGGGCGAGCTGGTCGAAGTCATGAAGGACCCGTCAGTTTTTCACCCGTATGTCCAGGGCGACCCCAACCGTCCGCACAACGAGCAGGCGGGGATGCTCAACAACCCCGCCTGGAGCGCGTTCTATCTTTGGAAGGATGGCGAAATCGTCACCGAGCACGCCGCGCGCTGTCCGAAGACGATACGCGCCCTGGCCAATGCGCCGCTGACGCGGGTCAAGGGCCGTTCGCCTGCGGTCCTGTTCTCGCTGCTGCGGCCGGGGACGCATATCCCGCCGCATAACGGCTTCGTCAATACCCGGCTGATCTGCCATCTGCCGCTGATCGTGCCGGAGGGCTGCCGATTGCGGGTTGGCAATGAAACGCGGACCCCGGTCGAAGGCAAGGCCTGGCTGTTCGACGACACGATCGAGCACGAAGCCTGGAACGACAGCGGCGAGACTCGCGTCATCCTGCTGTTCGAAATCTGGCGTCCCGAGCTCAGCGCCGAGGAGCGCAAGATGGTCAGCGCGATGTTCGAAGCGATCGATCAGCACAGCGGCCAGACGACGGCCTGGGAAATCTAGCGGCGCCGTCCGGCCACGCGACCGCACTTCCGTTTACGTTCGCGGCGGATTCTTCAGAGCATCGACGCCGTTGGCGGCGAATCGCTTGAACATGCCATCGAACCAGAAGGCATTCGACACGTCGGTCGCGCGGCTCAGGCGCAGCATGTCCTGCGCCGTGGCATGATCGGAGATCACGGCGACGAGCGTTCCATTGCTTGCGTCGCGCGCTTCCAGAGTCACCGTCGCTTCGCCGGCGTCCCTGGCGAAGGACCTGGTGACCCCCGGCGGGAACACGTCCGGTGCGTTGACATAGAGTTCTGTGACATGCGGGGAAAGGCGAAGGACGCCCGGACCCGGCGCGGTGACGATCTGGTAACCGCGTTGGGCCAGTGCCTCGGCGAGAATGCCGCCCAGGTTGCCGGTCGCCTGGTCGGCAATGCGGCTTGCATCCTCCGGCCGGATGCGCGTGGTGTAGCGCGGATCATTGACGCTGCGGTTCCAGTTCTTGCTGAATTCGACGGTGACCGGATCGATCATGACCGCCTGATATCGCGCCAGGTCGGCGTTCGGGCGAACATACAACTTGTCCAGATTGCGCGTCTGCACCGCCACAAGCCCATCGTAGCTCGCCGGCGCCGTCGTCTCGTAAGGAGCCGCCAGGGCCGTGGCGCCGCCCAACGCAGCCATGATCACAATCAGATATGCCTTGAGTTTCATGATCGCTCCTGTCGTGTTCGTTTGCCAAACGTGCCCATCATCTGCAGCTAGGACCGTCGCCATCCGAAGGGCGTTCCACAACGTTGCGCCCGATCCGGGAAAAACGCAAAGCCCCAATACCGCAAACAGCGGGGAGGCAGTTAAACTTCCACGCGGCGAACCCGCGCCCTGCTCAAGCCTGACATTCCTATGACGGTAGAAAGGCCGAGTTCGATTGCCGATGACATGCTGGCGCGCCTGTCCGCGTCACCGGACGTGTATCCGCAGAAGATTGACCTCAACAGCCTGATGGTCTTGCTGGTGCAGTTCGATGCCGATGCCTACCGTCGAGCAAGTTTCCTCGATGACCGCATTCTGACTCCCGCCACCGTCGGCGCCTGGGCGGGCGTAGACCCGGTCTCCGACGCCTCGCGACTGGTGCGCGACGCGCGCCCCGTGCATTTCATCTTCCACACCGGTCATGTCGGCTCGACCCTCGTCAGCCGCCTGCTCGACGAGACAGGCACCGTGCTGTCGTTGCGCGAACCGCTTCCGCTCAGAACTCTTGCTGAAGCGCACGATGCGGCGGGCCGGACCGACGCACTGCTGAGCGACGAAGAATTCGGTCGGATTACTGCGACGCTGATGCGGCTATGGAGCCGTGGCTATCAGGCGACCCGCAGTGTCGTGATCAAGGCGACAAGCAGCGCCGGACGTCTGGCCACAGCGCTGCTGTCGGCAAGCGAGGTCTCGCGGGCGATCTATCTCAACCTGCGCGCCGAGCCCTATCTGGCGACCTTGCTGGGCGGCCAGAACTCGCCGACCGACCTGCGGGGACACGGGCCCGAGCGCATGCGGCGGTTGCAGTCGCACACAGGATCTCCGCTGGCGCCTCTGCATTCGCTGTCGCTCGGCGAGCTGGCCGCGATGAGCTGGCTGGCCGAATCCTGGTCGCAGCGCGACGCACTGAAGCAATTTCCAAACAGGATATTCGCTCTCGACTTCGACCGATTCCTGGAAAGCGTCGGGTCGAGCATGGGGCGCATCCTCGGCCATTTCGGATTGCCCGCCGAGACGCGGCAACTCGAGGCACTCGGCCGCAGTCCGGTGTTGACGCGCTATTCCAAGGCGCCGGAATTTGCGTACACACCGGACGTCCGGGCCGAGCTGTTGCGCGACTCGCGCCGTCGCAACGGCGACCAGATTCGCCAGGGCCTGGCCTGGCTCGAACGGCTGGCTGCGTCGGACGATGCCGTGGCCGAGATCGTGCAGGGCTCGGGCGGCTAGTCGATCAGGTCGTCGACCACATCCGCAGCAGGTTCTGTCGCACCACGTCGAGCCGGACGCGGCTTTCCCATTTCATCGCCAGTCCCTCGAGGGCGGCGATCTCATTGAGCTCGTAGATCTGCGTTCGCTGGTGCTGATCGGGAACGAAACTCTCGATGAAGGTTATCGAGACCAGGCGCTGGCCGGAACGCACCGGAACCACCTCGTGCAGCGCCGTGGACGGGTAGACGATAGCCTCGCCGGCCGAACCCTTGAACGCGATTGCCTGATTGCCGACCACGATCGACAGCTCGCCGCCTTCGTAGGCTCCCGGATCGTTGACGAAGACCGTGCACGACAGGTCGGACCGAAGGCTGACGTTGCCCAGCTGGATCAGCGCCGCGTCGGCGTGCGCACCATACTTCATTCCCGGCTCGTAGCGGCACAACAATGGCGGCGCCACGCGCTTGGGCATGGCGAAGTCGATGAACTCGCGCGATCGCGCGAACGCTGCGTTCACGATCTGGACCGACTCGGCGTATTTCGGATCGTTGTGATCGGCCTGCAGGTTGTCCTTGGTCTGGTTCGCCGGATTCGAAACGCGCCCGTTGACGAAGCGCAGCTCGCGGCCCAGTGCCGTCAGCCGCGCGATGTCGGCCTCCGAAAGAAGCTTGCTGATTTTCAGGAACACCTGGCACCCCGGTGACGTTTGGTGTCGCGAGCCGATGCGGCGCGGATGGAGCCGGCCCGGCGCCGATCCGCGGCCAATGCGAATCGTACACTGCCGTAAAGCGGTTGCGGATCGGGGCGCCGGGCGCCATCATACCGCCGGCCGCGGGACGCGGCTCTTGACGGACGGAGAATGCAGCCGATGCAGAATGCAGGAGAAAGCCTGGCAGAGATCAATGCCCTCGAAGCGCAAGCCGCGCAGGCGTCGCAATCCGGTCGCGATGCCGATGCCCTCAAGCTGTGGGCGCGAATTCTGGAAATCGACCCGGTCCACGCCAGAACCCTGACCGCCGTCGGCCAGCACGCCTTTCAGAAGGGAGAGTTTCAATCGGCGCGCAGGGCGTTCCAGCGCGTCGCAGACGCCCACGGGACGACCCCGCAGCAATGGGTCAACCTTGCGCTGGCCTGCCAAAAGCTCGAAGACGAGGCTGCGGAGGAACAGGCGATACAGCGCGCGCTGACTATCGATCCGACCGAGCTGGTCGCGCTGATCCTGCGCGCCAATCTGCAGGAGCGCCAAGGCAGGACTTACCAGGCGGCACAGACCTACGGCGCCATAATCAGCGTATCGCCTCCGCTCGACCGGCTGCACCCCAATCTGCGGCCTGCGGTCGCGCATGCGCTCGCGTTCAGGGAAAAATACGATCGTGAATTCGGCATTTTCATCGACGATTTTCTCGATCCGTACTACAAGAGCTTCGCCGGCGAGAATCTCAAGAGGTTCCGCGGTTCGGTCGACATGCTGGTCGGCCGGGCGCGCCGCTACGATTCGCAATCGGCGATCTATCACTACCCCAACCTGGCGCCGACGGAGTTCTTCGATCGAGCCGCATTTCCATGGCTCGATCCGATCGAAGCGGCGACCGACGACATCCGCGACGAATTCCTCGCGGCGCTCCAGACCGAGGAAGGTTTCACGCCGTACATCACCTACCCCGACGATGTTCCCCAGAACCAGTTCGCCGAGCTCAATAATTCACCGCGCTGGAGCGCATTGCATCTGTACAAGCTGGGCAAGCTGGTCGAGGAAAACGCCGCCAAATGCCCGGCGACGATGCGCGCATTGCAGCATGCGCCGCAACCGGATCAGCCCGGACGAACACCCTCGGCGATGTTCTCGCTGTTGCGGCCCAAGACCAGGATTCCGCCGCATAACGGCGTGACCAACAGCCGGCTGGTCACGCATCTGCCGTTGATCGTCCCCGAAGGCTGCCGGTTTCGGGTGGGCAGCGACAGCCGCCAGTGGGTGCCGGGCAAAGCCTGGGTGTTCGACGACACCATCGAGCACGAAGCCTGGAACGACAGCGAACGAATGAGGGTCGTCCTTATCTTCGACATCTGGCATCCCGATCTGACGCCGCCCGAGCGGGCGATGATCACCGCGATGATGGCTGGAATGAACGCATTCGTCGGCGAGTCGGGGACCTTCGAACCTTGACGTCGATCGACGCGGCTTCCGATCACCGATTCCGGTGCAGCTGTTGCGTTACTCGACCCTGTTTACTCTGATCGAGCGGTTGTCGACCGAAAGGTTCAGGTAGTACGCGCCGAGCACCCCCCGCCGTATCGTCACCTTGGGGTTGTCCAGCTCGTACAGTCGGGTCGTCTCTTCCGCCACCTGCCAGACTTGTCCGTTGGCGAGCCGGAACCGCCTTCTCGGATACCAGCCGTCGAAATGGCCGGGTATCGTGCTCTCGATCGATGCCAGGTCGACGGAAGGGATCACTTCCCGGCTCAGACCGAATTGGGCCGGCGTCTCGGGTAGCCGCGCCTTCGATTCCGCCTTCGCCTCCGCCTTCGACACCGCCCCGCTGGGGTTCGCCGACAACGGCAGACTGTCGTAACAGGTCAGCCGCGCCGACGGATCGGCGATGCCGCGACATTGCTCCAGCGTGGGCTCGCTTGCCAGCGCCGCTGCGGACAAGAACAGCGGCAAATAAAGTATTTTCATGGCCGTGCCCATATTTCAGCCGTCATTATGCGACGCAGATAAAGAAACGGCGAGCCGAAGCTCGCCGTCAAGGGTACAACAATCGCAGTCAGGTCAGAAACGGTACTGGAGGCTTATGAAATACTTGCGGCCCAGAGCATCGTACACCTGAGGATAGGTATTGCCGTTGCCGAAGGCCGGCCCCGCGATCGTCGACGAGATGATCGGCGGATCCTTGTCGAACAGGTTGTCGATGCCGCCGGAGATCGTCAACTGCTTGGTGGCATTCCACGACGCAGCCAGGTCGAAATAGTCCCGCGACGCAAGCTCCCTGTCGACTTCCGCGAATGGCGCAGTGAGGTTCGGATCGCTGCTGGTGCTGTCCAGGGTCACCTTGTCCAGGTGACGCCAGGTCAGCGCGAGGTCCGTGCTCCACGGCGACTGCCAGGTTACCCGCGCCTTGTGCCGCCATTCGGGTATCGGAGTGCCGCAGACCAGTCCGTACAGACCGGCGCAGTCGTATTCGCCCAATCCCGGAACCGGTGTCTGCTTGAATTCCTTCACCCAGGTTCCCACAAAGCTGAAGGCGAGGCTGCCCCAGTTGTTCTGGAACGGATAGAGGTAGTTGAACGCTACGTCGATACCGGATGTCTTCGCGCCGGCCAGGTTCTGGTTCAGGGCGGAGATGAAGCCCGACAGCCACAGCGTGCCCAGCGAGTCGCGGTGGATCAGGTCGCAGAAGGCGCCCGCATTCAGACACTGGGTCAGGATCGTGGGCGGAGGCACGAGGCCGACCTGATTCTCGCCTTTGATCTCGAAGTAGTCCAGCGACGCGCTCATGTTCCTCGACGGCGTCAGGACGAAGCCGACCGTGGTGCTCTTGCCCGTTTCCGGGGTCAGCAACGGGTTGCCGCCCTGCAGGTAGTTGTACTGGCCCGCCGCGTTGGTGATGATCGGCTTGCCGTACGTCGCCGCGGTGATGCCGGTCCTCTGGCACTGCTCGAGCGTCGCGGTCGGGTTCGCACCGCACGGGTCCTGGCTCAAAGTGAACAGATTGAGACCCTGGGCGGTGAAGAGCTCGATCACATTCGCGGCGCGCACCGACTGCTGGTAGCTGCCGCGCAGCCGGACCGACTTGACAGGCGCCCACTCGACGCCGATACCGTAGGAGTTCGTCGTGTGGTTGGTGCTGTAATCCGAATAGCGATAGCTGCCGTTGACGCTCAGCAGATCCGCCCATGGCTGGCCTTCCATGATCGGGACGCGCACCTCGGCAAACGCTTCCTTGACGGTGAACTGACCGGAGAGGCCGATAATCGGACCGCCCTGGCCCGCCAGGTCGAAGGTCGAAAATTCGGTGTCGGTTTCGAGGCTCAGCTTCTCGACGCGACGCTCGAGGCCGAACGCAACGCCGATGCCGGACTTGGCCCAAGGCGTTCTCCAGCCGTACTGCCCGAGGTCGGACGACAGCGTCGCACCCTGCACCTCTTGCTGCGTCGTGCCCTTTTGCAGACCTGGCGTCTGCAGATAGGCAAGCGCTTCCGGCGTGACGCCGCCCAGCGTGAAGATGTTGTATGGGACGCACAGCGGGTCGGTGCCGTCCACTTTCGAGGCGCAAGCGGGCTGGCCGGTGGCCGGATCGGTGACGACATTGAGCGCCCGCTGGGTGCGAGCCTTCGAAAAGTCGTTGCGGTAGGTTTCCTGGTAGAGCACCTTGCCGGACTGCGCGAAGACGTCGTAATCCCACTTGCCATCGAAGACATCGCCCTTGACGCCGAGCACGCCGCGGAACGACGTATGACGGCGATCGTCGTCGCGACCTCCGCCTTCGAAGTTGCGGCGCAGTATGAGGACGCTGCCGGGCGTTGCCGCGGTGACGCCGAACGCGTTCTTGAACTCTGCCGAAAGCAGCGGGTTGTTGTCGTTCAGCGGCGTTATGGCGCCGAAGATGCCGCTGGGCGCAATCACCGCGTCGGTATGGTCGTCGTGAAAGCTGAACTCGCCGTACACGCGGGCATGATCGTTGACGTCGTAATGGGCAAACGCGTTGAAGCCGTAGCGCTCGTCCGGACGCTGGAAGTAGTTGTACGGAGCGAAGTTGAACTGGTCGGTCGCTGCATTGAATGGCCGCACGCCGCCCTGCGCATTGGCGATCGTGACGTCGGCCGAGCCGGCGCCCGCATCGAGGAAACGCCCCGGGAAGCTGGTCGACGAGCCCGAGCAGACCAGGCTCTTTCCGTCGCTGCTGTCGCCGGTCGCGCACGCGCTGTAATCGCGCTCTGATTGCGGTAGCGCATGGGACTTGCTGTACTGGAAGAACAGGGTGGCGTTGCCGCGGTTGCCGGCGAAGTTGCTGCCCATCGTGATGTTGATGTTGTACGCCTCGCCGTCGGAGCTGACATTGCCGGGCACCGCAAACTGCGCCGGGTTAGTCGCCGCGCGCTTCGCAATGACGTCGGCGAGGCTATTGTTCTGCTGGTGGTTGTAGCCAGCCCAGTTGCCTTCGATCTGCAGGCCCTGGAAATTGTCCTTCATGATGAAGTTGACGACACCCGAGACCGCGTCGGAACCATACACTGCCGACGCGCCGCCGGTCAGGATTTCCACGCGCTCGATCAGCGGCGCCGGGATCTGGTTCAAGTCGGTGGGGTAATAGGTCGGGCTGCCGGCCGGCAGGCGACGACCGTTGATCAGTACCAAGGTGCGCTGCGCGCCAAGGCCACGGAGGTTGACCGTCGCGGTACCGGTTGCGCCGTTGGATTCGTTGGCGCCGAAATCCGCGAAAACCTGAGGGAGATTATTGAGCAGGTTTTCGACGTTCTGAACACCCTCGAGCTTGATATCCTGCGCCCCGACGGTGGTCACGGGGCTGGTGCCGGTGAGGTTCGCCGACGGAATGCGCGAGCCGGTTACGGTTGTTGAAAATTTCTGGACATCTTCG
>Ga0207683_10000825_pt1 | contig 28372 bp, 26 predicted proteins | sample KBSM73metaG_FD_184333 | JGI IMG/M metagenome (GOLD analysis project Ga0207683, IMG submission 184333) | Miscanthus rhizosphere microbial communities from Kellogg Biological Station, Michigan, USA - KBS M7-3 metaG (SPAdes) (version 2) | ecosystem: Host-associated > Plants > Roots > Rhizosphere >... | reverse complement strand
CCTGCTGGACTACTTATCTCGATAACTCTTCTGGAGCGACTGATATTAAATCATTGTTTCAGGCCACCCAGGATTGTACGGGCCTTCCTGTGGGAGATGTCGATATCGGCATACCAATTTACGAGAACAAAGGGCAGGTGGCGAGCGTCTATGATGTTGCTAAGAACTTTTTCGAAGCGTATCCGACCCGCTGCTGGAATATCCCGGTGATAGTGGGCGCCGGGAACTGCAATGCCAAAGACCCGACCCCGATCGTAGACTGGGCCAAGATGTGCTACAAAGGAATTTTCAAGCACGGCAGTGACAGTTATATTAAAGCCGACATAACTTGCAAACAGAGCATCAACAATACCCCGGATCTTTTATGCCAGTCTAATAGGTTGGTGCGCGAGCCAGCTAAAGGCATGTAAATAGAATAGACGGTATATGTTGCTCCTGGGACTCGCACACCTTGAACGGGAGTCTCTACTGTGAGATCAAAACAACCGGTCAGGTGTTACTTCGTGATCTTGTATGAATTTGAAGAAATTTGGTTGGATATTAGCTGCCGGTTTCGCGGTCCAAATAGTTTTTGCGTGTAAAGCGTCTGACAATTCCGAAAAGATTGCTGAAGTAGACGGCGTTGCCATTCATCGCTCGGAAGTGGATCGCGCAGCAGGGAAATCGCTGTCGACCGCACGTGAGCAAGTTTATAAATTGGAGCGCCAGAAGCTGGATGAGTACATAGGAGCAACACTCCTTACTCGTGAGGCGAAAAGGCAAAGCATTTCCGTCTCGACGTTGATGGAACGTGAGGTTGACAATAAGGTCGCTCCTATCACTGAGGACAATATAAAATCTTTTTACGAAGAAAACAGAACTCGCCTACCGGTTGAGTTTGACAAAGTTCACGACCAAATCCGTGATTACCTGCGTGACCAGAAGATTGAGAACCAGAAAGCTGCTTATATCAAAGCACTTCGTTCCAAGGCGACGATTACAACCCATTTAAAAGCGCCACGCGTTTACAGAGCGAATGTGCCGTTCACCGGCGCACCTATTCGTGGCGCGGAAAAAGCACCGGTAACGATCGTTAAGTTCGAGGATTTTCAATGTCCGTTCTGCAAAACTGCCCAGCCCACGTTTAAGGATTTGTTGAAGAAGTACGACGGCAAAGTGCGTCTAGTTCACAAAGACTTGCCTTTGGATGCGATTCACCCACTGGCGCGGCAGGCCGCAGAGGCCGCTCGATGTGCGGGGGAGCAGGGAAAGTTTTGGGAGTATCACGATCAACTTTATTCCGTCTCGCCGAAGTTGAGCTCGGAGGATCTGAAGAATTCTGCGAAACAGGTCGGCTTGAACACTGCTGTGTTCGATCAGTGTTTGGCGAGCGGTAAATACCGAGCAGTAGTGCAGAAGGATTTGAACGACGGAGCTCAGCTAGGGCTGACCGGAACGCCGTCTTTTTTTATCAACGGACGTGAGATGTCGGGAGCTTTGCCGTTGGAGGCATTTTCGTCGGTGATTGATGAGGAGTTGGCGCAAGTCAGGTAGTTTTTCTGCTCGAATTTTGTTGAATTTAGCTACTCCGATCGTAATTTTCCGACGCCCCGCTTGCGTAAATCCTGCGGAAACGATGAGCTTTTTTACTTAACTGCTAGTCGTTTCTCGCTTCCAGGGCCCGGCAGCGTATTTTTATTCAGCAGACCCGGTTAAATCAGATAATGGCTTCACTCGACAGCCTCGCTTGTACAAGCGCGACTCTGCGGTGTTGGATGAATTGGTGAGGGCTTATTGAGGTGAAAATTTCTTGACCCGCCTGGACGGTAACATAGAATTTCGCGTTACCAAAAATGAGCGATGATGTTGGATGAAGCGATTAAGCTACTGAACCAGGGCCAAAATCCCGACGGTGGGTGGGGCGCGGTTCCCGGAAAACAGAGCAACACCGAATCCACTGCGCTGGGATTGCTAGCTTTGCGCTCTCTTGCGGATTCTAGTGAGAACCCGGCGGTACGGAAAGCCGAACATTGGTTGAGCAGTTCTCAGAGATCCGACGGTAGCTGGCCTTATGGTGCGGGAGCAACGGCGGCCTCGTGGAGTACGGCGCTTGCCCTTATCGCGCTCAGCGACTCAGGTGTCGAGGGGGAGCGGTTGGTCAGAGCCGGCAACTGGATTCTTGCGCAGGAGGGTAGCAAGCCCGGAATATTGGCGAAATTAATTTTGGCACTGTCTTTCCAAAAAAAAGCAGTTCATTTGAACGATGACTTGATTGGTTGGTCTTGGACACCCAGTTCCTTCAGTTGGGTAGAGCCCACGAGTTATTGTTTGATCGCGTTGAAAAAGATCAAATCACGACTTTCCGCGAAAGCGGTTAAGGAACGCGTGGACCAAGCCGAGCTCATGATCTATGACCGGATGTGCGAGGGTGGCGGATGGAATTATGGCAACACCGCCGTTTACGGCGATCCGTTATGGCCCTACCCAGACATTACCGCGCTAGCATTGATTGCACTGCAGAATCATAAGGAGCGGACCGAGAACCAGGTTAGTCTCAGGGTTTTATCAAAAACGGCGGCGATAACCGACTCTGGACTGGCGCTCGGATGGAGCTCTATCTGTTTGGCACTTTATGGTCACGATAATTCTGAGCTTAGAAAACGCCTCGAGGAAAAATTTGTGAAAACGAAATTCCTTGGCGAAACCAAAGCGATCGCGCTCAGCATCCTTGCCGCAGGAGACAGGTCGCGTTTGTTTCGCGTATAGGGCTCGACAAAACATGAACCGGCGAGGATTCTTAAAAACATCGGCGATCGCTTCGCTCTATCCATTATTAGGCGCTTGCAATGAGGAACTGCGCTGGCAAAAATCTGCCTATATTAAGCAGAAATCCTCCCGAGTTGCGGTATTGGCAGCAGCCAGCTACGGGAACGGTCTTAGAGAGACAATCATACGTGGTATAAAATTGTTTGGCTTGGAAATTAGTGGCAAGCGAGTCGTCATAAAGCCGAATCTCGTCGAGTTCGATCCAAAGGGTGTCATCAATACCCACCCAGCGGTTGTCGAAGCGGCTATCGATTCGTTCAAGACTCTCGGCGCTAAAGAAGTCCTCGTCGCTGAGGGTCCTGGCCACCGGCGCGATAACGAATATCTGTTAACCGCCTCGGGCCTGTACGATGTTGTCAAGGATCACCGCGTCACCTATGTTGATCTAAACACGGACAACGTACGGTTGCGCGATCTCAAAAGCAGCTTCACCAATCTCAAACAGCTATACCTTCCCGAGACACTCTTCAACGCCGACCTGCTTGTCTCCATGCCCAAGCTAAAGACACATCACTGGGCCGGCGTGACGGTGTCGATGAAGAATATGTTCGGTGTTGTGCCAGGCGCGATCTACGGATGGCCAAAAAACGCTCTTCACTGGGCCGGCATTGTTGGCAGCATTGTCGACATTAATAGCTCGTTGCCCATTCCACGGTTCGCAATTGTCGATGGCATAGTCGGTATGGAGGGAGATGGTCCCCTGCAAGGACAACAGAAAAATAGCGGTGTGTTGGTCTTGGGAGATGATCTCGTTGCCGTTGATGCGACGGCCGCCAGGTTGATGACGATTGAGCCACAGCAGGTCAAATATCTAAATCTCTCGGGAGAATTTCTCGGCAATTTGGAGCGTAACAAAATCGAGCAGATCGGCGAGGATCCGGAGCGATATCAACAAGACTTTAAAGTCATCGAACGCTTTTCTTATCTCAAGAAGATTATCAGCTAAGATCAAATGTCAGGCGCGAACGGCCGCCACCTCAGCAAAGTCTCTCACCTAAAACGGTTAAAAAGCTCAGCACGGTTCGTCAATTTCGGAAATGAAAAAGCCGAGGAGGTCTAACACCCACTCGGCTCTTTCGCGTTCAAATCGCAGTGATCAGCTCAGCTTGCTTTGTCGTCTGACGGGATCATGAGCTTCATTCCTATATAAATGTAGTTAGGGTTCTTTAGTTGGTCTCTATTGGCGTCGTAAATCCTGTCCCATTTCTCCGGGGAGTTGTAAAACTGACTTGCCAATTTGCTGAGAGTATCGCCGGCTTTCACAGTATATTGTTGAGATCCGCTTGATCTAGGCGTCTGCAGGCTCGCCTGAGCTTTGTCCATTCCCATGGGGATTTGTTTTGCTGTAGGCTTCGTCTTTTCTTCATTAACCATCGGTTTGTTTTTGAGTTCGGCAACCTGTGGCTTAGCCGATGTGGCAGAAGTCTCAACCGAGGGTTCCTGACGAGGTGCCGTCGTTCGGGCGACAGCGGCGGATTTGTACAGACGATCAATAAACCCCGAGCTCTCAAGCTCCTTTACAATGCTGGTATCGACGAACTGTTCTGGGCGGGCGGAGCGTGCCACAGGGTCTTTGGCGCCCAATTCGCGCAATATGATCTGCACCCCCTTCAGCGTAGGGTATGGTTTTTCCGGAACTAATGTCAGCAGGATAGACTCGTACGTATCGTCCAACACATCCTTATCATCGGTGCGTAAGTATTTTGCGAGCACCTCCATCGATTCTTTTCGGTGCGTTTTCGCGTAATGAATGCCCTCGATATATGCACGCATAAAATCCCGCACTAGATCAGGTTTCGATTTGATTAAAGCTCTGCTGGTGGCGATGCTCGTATGTTGGTATTCCAAACCGAGCATCTGAAGGTCGGCCAGCATTGGAAAACCCATCTTTTTTGCCCTTAGCGACGTGGGTGCTGAAAGCATTGCGCCTTGGACCTTGCCAGCTTCCAAAGCCGCGAGCTGAGCCGGTTGGTTACCGAGTTGAAGCACTGAGACATCCTTAGCGGCATCGATTCCGTACTTATCGAGGGCATAGCGCATAGCGAAATCGGTGGCTGAGCCAAAGCGCGTCACGGCCACGGCTTTGCCTTTGAACTGGTCTGGACGGGTAATGCCCCTTTCCGTATAAAGCTGAAAGATCAAAGTATTGATTATTCCCGCAATCATCACCACATCCGCGCCACGCAAGTTGCTTTGAATCGCAGCTGGGCCGGCAACCGATGCAAAGCTGATATCTCCGGCCACCAGCGCTTGCGCCGTGGTTGTGCCTGATTCAATCAGAATAGCTTGAACATCTAATCCATATTTGCGGAAAAAACCTTTGTCCTGGGTAATCCAGAGGGGTGAGACATTTCCCGAAATTGAACTATAAGCGACATTTATCTTCTGGAGCGGCCGATCGGCAGCGATAACGGAGGTAGGAGGTGCCAAGATAAAACTGCTCAGGAACACGGCGAATACAAACGCCAACCGAGTTCTGATTTGATATGTCAAACAGTCCCTCATAAAACTCTCCTTGTGAGCGACCAACTCCGGAACTATTCGCGATTCAGACGAACCATTGCAGCTTTCAGGCTAGCTCTCATTCTCTCCAGAGAACGTCCCAGCTCACCGACTTCATCATTGGACTGAATTGAAACGGAAGTGTCAAGACGCCCACGGCTAATATCATCAGCAATTGCCTTCAAATCCAATATCGGACGGACCGTTTTGCTGGCGAGCATAACAGATAGCACAACTCCCAACGCTAAGCACGCGAGAATCAGCCCTATAATTGGTAGCAGGGTAGCGCGAACATCGTCTTCAACAGTTTCAGCCCAGAGGCCAACCCGAACCACGCCGAGTTGGCCGTCCAGGAGGGGCGCACGAGTCTCGTACGCACTCTTACCACGTAATCGGGTCGTGTGCGACAACAAAGCAGACGCGCCCCCATCCTTTAGTTCGACCGGAAATGGCTGCACGCTACTCGCGAGAATTTCGCCTTTCGGATCTTGAATAAACGCGTACGCGACTCCGTCGAGCCGGCCGTACTTTGCGACCAGGGCATCGAGTTCCAGAATACCTTTGCGAGAAACAAGTCCGGCGCCGGCATCAGCAAGATTTGTTGCGATCGCCTGGGCGCGAAGGTCCACCTGTTTTTGTAACGCACTGCTCGTGAAGTAGTAAACAATGCCGATGACTAGCACGCCCAATCCCAAAATTAAACCGGTAAACGTAACGCTAATTTTCCAACGCAGCCCGCCCCGCTTCCAGTCAATAGCGACGGGTCTCGCGAGTTTAGAGCTGTCCAGGGAAGCTGTTTCCTGAGCCATCAACGATATCCCTCCTCGAGCGATAGCGGATAGTTAAAACCGCTTGAAATTTGAGATTTCCTGAAACATCGATTCCTCGAACTTCTGTTTGAGCTTACCGTCGGAAATCTCTCGGCCTACGAGCGTGAGAAGCTCATCCAGCTTGGCTTCGGGGAAAGCCTCGGCAGATTCGCCAAGCGCCTCAATTTGATCACGCAATACTAGTGGCGCCATTGGACCCATGACTTCCGTTAAAATAATCTTCAGCCGATTCAAGAGAGCGGATGAGACAACTTCTCGCACCACCTTCCCCGCGGTCGCAGCCGGCTCCACCAGCCCGGCTTTATGGAGAGAATAAATCACTTTTGCTGCGTAAGCGAAAGGAATCCGCAACATCTCGGCGATCTCCTGTACGGAGTGTGCGCCGTCAAGTTTGCTTAGAACTCGCCAGCCGACATTTGGGACGGTAATTGGCCCGGTGTTGTCGGCGGGCAGATCCGCTATTCGAAATACGGCTTTGCCTGAAGGAATCACCTCGAGAATGGTTTCCCATTCACGGGTCATCGCTTTGACTTCGTCCAAGATTTCGCTTGACGATTTCTTGACCGTCGCCGCCGGCGCGGCGCCATTTGGCAGCAGGTTGAATGTGCCCTCGTCCCATGTGACCGGGTAAAGCAATGCTTTTTCACCCTCCCCGATCGGGCACGTGGCATGGATGATTTGACCGTCGGTCAAATACACCTCTACGGTCTCTTTTCCATGCGCGAGCTTCAACACACCGGATTTTTTTCCGGTGGTGGTGAGCAGCAGGAGGTCGCTTAAGCTAATTTGTGATAGATTGCCTTGCATATGTCTCGCGCTTCAAGAGAACAATATTTTTAACGGTCTTCCATGGAGCGGCGCGGCTCTTTGACGCCCTGACTCTTCTTGGTTAAATCGGCAATCTCGTCATGACCGTTCAGAGTCATTTTCAGAGTTTTAATCACGGCCAAGCTCTTGCTGATTCCAACCATCTGTTCGAGGGTTGACTTGATCTGACTTTGGAGCAAATCGACATCTTCAGTAGCAATCCCTTGAAGCTGCGTCTGAAGCTCGTCGTAGAGTCGCGTTATGCTATCGATCTGCCCGAGCGATTCGGCTTTCTGGGTGATGTCCTCGTAAAGACGGGAAATATCTGCCGTCAAATTCTGCAAGTCATTCTTCATCTTATTCTCCAGTCAGAGTTTTATTCGTTTCGAGCTTTGGTTTTAAAGGGGGTCGGTGGTCAACTTCGGCGCTATTCTCAAGCGTGTTCGAAGTATCGGGCGATTGTGTGACCGCGCTAGCGGCTGGTTTTCTTGGACTGGACGGCGCTTTGAAAAGATACAAAACGCCCAGCACCAACGCCAAAGCAGCAAACGTGGCAAGCGCCAATTTTTTTATATTCGTGGAGCTCTGGTGTGAATACAGATCATACTCGCCGTAGTCTTTGATGATATTTTTTAGCTGCCGGTCGAGTTCTCCATGCTTCTTGATATTTGGTAATGGCTTTTTTTCACTTTCCGGTTTCGCTCGCTCGACTTGGGCCTGGGGGAGCATTGGAAGATCAGTGCGTATAAGCGTGAGTCCAGTCGTGGACTTGGACTCGTTCCTGATGCTTTTAGGATTCGGTGCTTGCCCGGTGACTGGAATCACATCATGCGATTTGGTTGGCTGTTCTTCGGGCGGAGGAAGACCCGGCTTGGCAGAACCTTCTCGGATCAATTCCGGTTCGCTCGAAATCTCCTGAGCCATGGCGTGGGGCATCGGGGAGGACGGAATCACATGATCCCTGGGCTGCTCGATTTCCGCGCCGATTAGCTGAGTCGTTGAAGGCGATTTTAACACAGGGGAAAATTCACCATACGCTTGAATCAAATCGCTTAACAAGCGCTCGTCAAATTCTGTCCTGCCGGCGACTCCGCTCATTTCAGCACCGGTCGGCTTTGGAATTTTCGCAATTGCTTGGCGGGTCGATTTATTTTCGTGGTCGTTAATTACCGACACGGTATGCTCGACAAATTGCGGCTCTGTGTCTTCGAGTTCCGTATCAGCGCTAAACACCCAGTCTCCCCCAGGAAGATTTTCAGTGGTCGGTTCCAAACCCACGGTTTGCGTCTCGTGCAGGTCCATTTGTGTCGGACTGGCTGGTGATGGCTGCGATGGTGCTGCTAAGCTCGACGCTGCTGTCGAGAAACTGGAGGTCTCTGGACTTGGGATCTGAAGAGTGGTGGCTTCGTCGTGAATCGGCAGCGCTTCAGCGCCGGCCTTTGTGGCTTGCATCAGCTTGTGGACGCGGATCAGTTTGCTCGCCTGAATGATTGCGTGCAATTGCGGGTGATCTTCCAGTCCGTCGAGGTCTACCCGCTCAAAATTCTGTTCCGGGATCTCACTGATCATCCAATTGGCGGAAGCGACAAAATGCTTTAGCTCGGTTACTCGACTAAGTTTCGCTTGGATAGTGCAAAGCTGTCGAACGATTGTGTCAACGTTCGCTTCAGCCTGGCTGGCTTCTTCAAGCGAAAAACCGTCAAGCCTCTGCTGTAGTCCCTGAATCGAGGTCAGCACTTTGGCGAATCCGTCCGCTTGCGTGCCTGAGGCGAGCGAAGCTGCTCCTGGCTGGGGCTCTTGTCTGTGTACTGTCAGCATCGGGTTAGTTGAGTCTTTTTCCGCACCATCATGTGCGCGACTGGAAGACTTGTCCTCAACAAAGCAAAACAGTTGCCACAAATGACCGCTGCGAAAGGGTTTGCCTTTTCAGCGGAATCAATCGATTCTGTGTCTCACAAATACTTCAACGTTCCACCATTTCTGTTCAGCATGAACAAAAATGTACGTGAAAAAATGCAGCTATCTTTTTAGTTTTTCTACGAAATCGTAATACGCTATCGGGGAGAAAGAACCAAAACTTGACGTTGTGCATCTAGTCCGAAGCGATAGCGGCCGAGGAAGTCCATACCCAGTAAGCCATTGATTCTCGGATCGGGAGAGAAGTCGTGAACTATAATCAGCAAGTCGTTAACTTCTGCTTCACCTACTTTCAGCGAACGGAGTCGTGAAATCGTAACTGCGATCACGCCCCCGACTGTTTGGACTGCACTCCTGCCCACCGGGCGTAGGGACAAGGTTCCTGCGAGACGTTGTGAAATTACCGTGTGAGTCGCCCCCGTATCCAGCATCAAATTGCCTGTGATCGTTTGGTTGAGAGTGGCTGTCACAATTGCAGAAGGACCAGCGGTTAGCACTGGGACAAAGATCGTCCCCCGTGGTGCTGCGGCTGACGACAGATTCGGAATGGCGACTGGAACACCGACGTTTTCCGCAGGCCGCGACTTGAAAAAGTTGTCGATTTTTTTGGCTTGGTCATTCTCGCTCTGCTTGATCCAACCTGTAATCGCTGCTTTGCTCTTGATTAAAAACCATCTCTCACCGCCTGCTGCCTGTGTTTCAGCTATTGGCGTGGCAGTTTCGCCGGGCGCCAGTGTTCCTAATCGAAGGGAGGCCTCGTCCGGTGCCGAGTAGATCGATATTGCGCCAAGGTTCCGGGACGTTGAGCTGGGTTCAGCAGATTCCGAATAAGCTGCTAGCGTGAGCGAGGGGCAAATTATAATGCTGCAGGTTATAAATACCGCGATGGCTATCCGCTGATAGGACGAAAATAGAGTTGAGCGCAGACAATGCGCTGGGCTTATTTCACTGAGTTGCTTCCCTGCACGCGTCCAGTGCGAATCTAATTGCACAGCCTGCAAGGAATTCCGGAGATCACGAGGTCGCGAGCGCGAATTTCTCCAGCTTACGATAAAGCGTCCGGGTTGAGATGCCAAGCGCCTCGGCAGCTTTGGCTTTATTTCCATGGGTTTGGCGAAGGGCTTCTTCGATAACGCTTCGTTCTCCCTCCTCAATGTTCCGAATGGCGCGCGTACCGATTTCTTCACGATGGCCAGTTGCGTAGTGCTGCAAGTTCATAGGTAGATCGCTAATCGTGATATAGTCGCCGTCCGAAACCATTACAGCGCTTTCGATGACGCTCTTGAGCTCGCGGATATTGCCGGGCCACGGATAATCCAGGAACAATGCTTTAGCTGAGCTAGTCAGCTTTTTAAGAGGTTTCTGAAATTGGCTGCAAGCCTGGTAGACAAAATTCGCAATCAGGAGAATCATGTCCTCTCGACGATCTCGCAGTGCTGGCAAAATAATGCGTGCGCTGTTGAGCCGAAAGTAAAGATCTTTCCGAAAGCCGTTACCTTGAATTGCTTCTTCCAGCTCTTTGTTGGTGGCGGCAATAATGCGGACGTCGCTGGTTTTTGGCGTGGGTTCGCCGACGCGATAGTATTGCCGCGTTTCCAGAAATCGCAAGAGCTTGAGTTGTATCGATGGCGCTAGATCGCCGATTTCGTCGAGAAATAAGGTTCCGCCCTCCGCCGCTTCGATAAAGCCTTTCTTGTTGCGGTCTGCGCCGGTAAACGCGCCCTTTACATAGCCGAACAGCTCGCTCTCTACGAGCGTTTCGGGAATCGCCGTCATATTACAGCCGACGAAGGGTTTGTCCGCCCGTGGACCGCGGGCGTGAATGTATAGGGCCATCACTTCCTTGCCCGTACCGGTCTCGCCGGTAATTAGAACTGTAATGTCGTGCATAGCGTATCGGTTGGCAAGATTAAGGACTTCGTAAAACTGCGGCGTATCGCCGATCATGGTCGGCGGTTTGAGCGCATGGGGATGGCTCAGATCAACCGGAGGTAAATTGACCTGCCCGAAAAGGCCATAAAGTCCTTGAAGGTTACGAGGGTCATAGCAGATCAGCGCCAGGTTTGCGCAGTGTTCTCGCAGACGGGCTGTAAAGTTATTCCAGTCTGAGCCCTGGCAAACTGCAAGCTCGGCGAAGATGAATTTCTGCTGCTCGGCCGGAAATGCAGTCAATACGCGCTCTGCATCGCTGACCGTCCGACTGAAATGGACGGAGCAGTCACGGCTTTCGACGAGCTTGGAAATACCAGCCAACGATCCTTCGTTGGATTGGATAATCAGGGCGAGCGGTTTCACCATCGATGAGTTACTCGGGGCTCGGACTGCTCGGTAGAATAACCATATTTTCCAGTGAGTCAGCCAAGAGCTGGCGCGAAATACGCGCCGGAGTACCGAGGTAATTACAAGCTGCGATGACGTGCTCGGCGATAAATTTGGGGTGAAAGCCTGCAAAGGGAATCTTGTGCTTGATGTAGAAGGAGTTGAGCAGGTAAGCCATAGTCTCTTCGGAGAATTCCAAACCGTAGGAATCGCAAATCCGCTGGAAAATCTCTCTGAACTCCTCTGCGCTCGGAGGATTGATTTTCATCTTGTAATGCACCCGTCGCAGTTGCGCGGGATCCATGAGTTCCTCAGGAGGAAAATTCGTCGCGAATATTACCAGTTGGTCGAACAATAAAGCAAACTTTTTTCCTGTATGCAGCGTCAGGTAATCGATTTTTCTCTCTAAGGGAAAAATCCAGCGATTGAGGAGCTCGTGCGGACGCACGCGTTGCCGGCCGAAGTCGTCAATGACGAAAATACCGCCGATCGCTTTCATCTGCAGCGGCGCCTCGTAATATTTAGAATGCGGATCAAAGTCCAGATCCAGCATTTCAAGGGTAAGCTCACCGCCAGAGATAATGTAGGGCCGTTTACATCGGACCCAGCGCGGATCGTGCTCTAAATGAGGCAGAAAAATCGGATTCGAGTGTCCATTGGCTTGATCGCCGGCCGGAAACCAGACGTGGACCGAGGGATCGTAGATTTTGATAATCTGGCCGTCTGCTTCAATCGCGTACGGAATATAAACCGGTTGCTCGAAGGCCCCGACCAACGCCTCGGCAATGGAAGTTTTGCCATTGCCCGCTGCTCCATAAATCAGAATTGCTCGGCCTGAGTTTGACGCGGGACCGAGCCGGCGTACGATGTCCTCAGAGAGCACCAGATGCGACATAGCTTTTTTGAGCTTGTCAATGCTGATGACTTCATTAGTGATCGTCTGCTTTTGAACCTGGGTCTGGTAAGTCTCCAACGGGACCGGCACCGGACCAATGTATTCGCATCGTCGCAACGCTTCACTGGCGCGCTCCTTGCCGGCGTTTGTCAGAGCGTAGCGCATAATATTGTAATTTTTTTCCGAAGGCCCGCGAATTTCTACTAGCGCTTCTTTTTTAGCAAAATTTAGTAGCTCCTCGACGACAGCGCGCGTAAGTTTGATCTGATCGGAAATCTCCGGGATTGTTTGTAATGCCGAAATGTACATTGCGCGAAGCAGACAATTTAAGAGAAAATTGCCGTCAAGGCCGGTATCTTCGACGCTCTTCGCAACGGGGGGAGGCTCCTGCAGAATCGTTTCGAGGTCCTGCCGGCTGATGTAACCTAGGGCAACAAGATTGTCGCCCACTCGGCCACCGGCGATTTTTTGTTGCTGTAGTACAGCTCTGAGCTGCGTTTCGGTGATGATTCCCTTCGCCAGTAGAAGCTCGCCAATCGCCATTTGAGTCGCTCGTGGGATTAAAAAATTTCTTGTGTTTATCTCTAGTAACGTCTATATTTTCGGCATTTACGAAAAAAACGCTTCATTATAAGTGATCGGCCCAACCTGTCAAGGAAACAGTCACTGCATCCCGGCCGAAAGGATCCCTATGTCAATCAGAAAGATCTCTGTCGTTCTTGTAAGTTTGTCATGCTTATTTTTCGGCTGCACGATGCAGGACAGTGGTAGTGTAAAGAAACCGGCTCCTAGTGGCCTGATCAGCACTCCGGTTTCTTACTACAGCACGGCCAAGGCAAAATATCTCGCCGCCAAGTACAAAGAAAACCTGGACCGCATTATCGAACAAGTAGTACGAAATCCCAAAACGGCGCCGCTTCAGTTCGCCAACAATATCGCATCGGTCGGTGGCATCGGGTTTTTCACCCATTCTGCAACTAAAACGGCTGACGAGCGCTATCTGGAAGTCGTCTTGGCTACTCCTGAAACATTCGAAACCAAAGGTGATTACAGCGAAAAGGTTCAGCGGCTATTCTCGCTTTACGGATTTGACCTACTGCGCATCCTTAGCGGCGATGGCGAACTGTATCAGGATGGCGAGTTGGCCGGTTACGGCTTGAATTTGGCGTGGCGCAATGTTGTCGCTGATCCAGCGGGAAATCGCGTCATACTGGCCCGAGCAATTATTTATCTGCCCAAAGACAAAGTTCGAACTTATCTTAAGAGCGAAATCAAACAAAATGAGCTGCTGGCGGATGCGGTTATTTTCGGCGAAGAAGAAGATCGGCCACTGACACTTGTTTCATACCGGCCGCAGGATACGCAACCGGATGTTCGTCCAGCTATACGTGAAGATAATCTAACCGTAACTGCCGACTCGAAGCCAAGTCAGGTCGCACCATCGGCGAATTCGAAGCTATCGTCATGGCTGACGAATCAACTGACAGAGACGGCGAAAACAGAGAGCGCGAAAGCGAACGATTCAGCCGTCGAACCGATACCAAGCATAGAAGCAGAATTGACCAAGCAAGAGCCCGAAGTTGTTCTTTCACTCGAGCCACTGAAAAATGATGAGAATAAAAGCGCAGAACTGGCGCCCCTCGTCGGTGGAGACAAGTCCCCCAGTATTACAAGCGCAGCTACCACCGATCCTAAAGGGCGTCTTCAGTCGAGCCGGTCGGCAACAGAAAAGATAACTGAATCTAAAGTTTCGACACCGAATAGGCCGGACAAGAAGATCGAAACCAAGCAACCAACCGATTCGCGAGCGAAAACACCGGACAGCGCGATGGAAAAACAGGCCGCGGCGACTACTCTACAATCGTCCGTCCTGCCCGAACCAGCTGTAAACGCGCGTATCGAAGAACCGCAAAAAAAACTGCCGGAAACCGTCGAATCATCTGTCGTTGCGCAACCGACCAAAGTTTCGTCCTTCGAAAAAGCTAAAATACCGGTTGCAGAAATTTCTGTAGGTCAAGTGAAACCGCAAGTGGAGACTCCGAAGCCAAGTGAGCTCAATGAAAAAGCTGGCGAACCCGTAAATGTACTACCTGCCAAAAATACTTCTGTTCCATCCAGAAACGAAACGGATACGATCTCGATACCGCAGATGGTAACAAAGAACGACTCAGCCCGCGAAACGAGCGCGCGCGAAACCAGTACGATAAGCAAGGCCGGTGCGCAACCGCTCAAAACGAGCAAAAACGAAGCGGTGACATCCGAGAGCGCGGCTTCGAAGCCGGCAGCCGAGAAGACAGCGAGTGTTCGCGAAACAGCCAAAGCACAGATCGAAACTGCCAAACCGAAACCGGAGCCAACCACAGCCCCCGCGACGGCGGTCGAGAAAAGTTTGGATGTGACGGCTCGCGAACCTGTGAGTAATACAGCTACGAAGTCATCTACTGAAAAAATTTCAACCAATACGGCGGAGAAAACCGCTCTGCGTGCCGCCGCGGCAAAATCTATGGTCGAACGATCGGTCCCGGATAACAAAAACACGCCGTCTGACGCCGAAACGGCTCCCTCTAAAGCACGGCCGCTTCAGGAATCGGTTTCGTTAAGCCCGCGACCGGAGCCCGCACAGAAGGCTGCGCCAGAGGCTATGGTGAGGCAGCAGAAACAAGACCAAGCTGAGCAAGTCGAGGCGCGGACTGCCGCAAAGCCGGCAGAAGTCTCGAGCGCACAGACTAAGACAACGCCCTCGGCCGCTGCTGCGCCGGAGGCATCGCAGAAAAAGCAGGCCCCGGAGCAACTCGCTTTGCTGAGGAAGCCGGCTGATGTGATTGTCGAAAACAAGCCAGCGATGCGCGCCCTCAAACCACTGGAAGGATTCGTGATTCAGATTGCCTTCAACGACAAAGACAAAGCACAGCACTGGGCTGAGGGCATGGAGCGGCGCGGCTATACGGTCTCGATTACAGAGACTGGAACGGAAGGTGCGCTGCGCGTCCGACTGGGCAACTTTGTCGTTCGCGATGATGCGGAACGGCAGTTGCGGAGCTTCAAGCAAGAGGGAATGAGCGGTATTATCATTAATCTGCCACAGGGATTTCAACCAGTACGCTCTTCAGTTCCCTGAGCAAGATTAAAGAGCTCAAGTGCGTCCTACGCTCTCGATGTCGCGTTAAGTGCCGCAGCGATTCAACCTTTTATGTAGAATCTCGTTCACTTTCTGCGGCTTCGCTCTTCCTTCTGTTGCCTTCATCACCTGACCGACGAAAAACCCAAACACCTTTTGATTGCCGGCTTGAAATTGCGCTACTTGCTTCGGATTCGCGGCGATTACCTGCTCGACCGCAGTTTCGATAGTAGCGTCGTCGGAGACTTGTTCGAGCTTATTTTCGTTGATGATTTCCTGCGGCGAGAAGCTCGAATCGAGCATTGCCTCAAAGACCATTTTCCCGATTTTTCCGCTAATCTTGTCTTCGTCGATCAGCTCGACCAGTTGGGCAAGGTGCTCGGGTGAGACTGGCCAAGTCACAATATATAACTGCTCATCGAGCTTACGTTCTTTCACGACGCGAAACAGATCGCCAATGATCCAGTTGCCGAGCGCTTTCGGATTGGCATGAGCCGCGACTGCGGTTTCAAAGTAATCGGCGACATCTCGGCGATTGCTGAGGAGCTCGGCATCATATGCGGTCAGGGCATAATCCTTCATGAATCGGGCCTTACGAACATTAGGCAGCTCCGGCAAGCCGGCTCGAGTTTCATCGATCCAATCGCTATCGGTCACAATGGGCAGCAAGTCCGGCTCGGGAAAATAGCGGTAGTCGTGGGCCGATTCCTTCGACCTCATGGAACGGGTTTCTTCCCGGTGCTCATCCCACAGGCGGGTTTCCTGAATCAGCTTACCGCCTTCTGAAAGCGTCTCTTGCTGCCTTTCAATCTCAAACTCGATGGATTTTTCGACAGCCTTGAACGAGTTGAGATTCTTAATTTCGATTTTGACACCCAACGCTTCAGTTCCTTGCGGCCGAACCGAAACATTCGCGTCGCAGCGAAAGCTCCCTTCCTCCATGTTGCCGTCACAGATCCCGAGGTATTGCAAAATCTGTCTGAGGCTTCTCAGGTAGGTACCGGCTTCCTGTGAGCTTCGCATATCAGGTTCACTGACGATCTCCAGCAGCGGCACACCGGCGCGATTCAAGTCGACCAAGCTGGCGGCACCGTGCGCATCGTGGATGTTTTTACCGGCATCTTCTTCGATGTGAATGCGAGTCAAGCGAACTCGTTTTAGGACTCCATCGACTTCGACCTCGATATAACCGCCAGTGCAGATAGGTAGTTCGTACTGACTAATTTGATAGCCCTTGGGTAAATCGGGATAAAAATAATTTTTACGAGCAAGAATGCTCGAAGGCGAGATCGCGCAATGGGTAGCCAGGCCTGCTTTGATCGCAAACTCGACGACCTTTTTGTTGAGCACCGGCAAAACTCCCGGAAACCCGGCGCAAACCGGACAGGTGTTCTGGTTTGGTTCCCGACCGAATTGGGTCGAACAACCGCAGAAGATCTTGGACTGTGTGAGCAGTTGGGCGTGGACCTCGAGTCCAATGATCGGCTCGTATTTCATAAGCTGACAGAGTCGAGGATAGACAATCGAGAACAGTGACGACGAGTTTCCATCTTTAATCCCGGAGCTTTGGTTTTTGCGTGTGCCATGGCGTGGACTGTTCGTAATGATGCGCGACGCGAAGGATTGTCACTTCGTCGAAGTGTTTGCCAATCAGCTGCATGCCGATTGGCATGCCATCTTTGTCGAAGCCGCAGGGGAGCGACACTGCCGGTAACCCAGCCAGATTGACCGAGATCGTGCAAACATCCGAAAGGTACATCTGTAAAGGATCTTGCATTTTCTCACCCAGTTGAAACGCGGTGGTCGGCGCAGTGGGAGTAGCGATCAGGTCGCAGTGCTCAAACGCCACGTCGAAGTCTTGTTTGATCAAGCTACGGACTTTCTGGGCTTTTAAATAATAGGCGTCATAATAACCCGCTGACAGAACATATGTGCCGAGCATGATGCGCCGTTTTACTTCTGCGCCGAAACCCGCGGCGCGGCTGAGCATATAAATATCCAGTAGGTCTCTAGCGTTGGCGCGGTAACCGTAGCGCATTCCGTCATAGCGGGCCAAATTCGAGCTCGCTTCCGCCGTGGCAACGATATAATAAATCGCGACAGCGTACTCGGTGTAAGGCAACGAGATTTCTTCGATGACTGCGCCTTGTTTTTCCAACTCATTGATCGCTTTCCGCACAGCGTCTCGAACTTCCGCTGCTACGCCGGAAACAAAATATTCCTTAGGAACGCCGATGCGAATCTGTTTAATATCGCCGGCGAGCATCTCCGAATAGCGCGGCACGGGCGAATTCACCGAAGTCGAATCTGCCGGATCGTGACCGGCGATCGCTTCCAGTAATAACGCGCAGTCGCGCACGTCTTTGGTCATTGGACCGACTTGATCCATCGAAGAGGCGAAGGCGATGATTCCATACCGGCTGACCCGGCCATAGGTCGGCTTGAGACCGACAACGCCACAACAAGCTGCCGGCTGCCGAATCGAGCCGCCCGTGTCTGTGCCCAGAGCTGCTGTGCACTCATCCGCGGCTACCGCTGCCGCAGAACCACCCGAGGAGCCGCCAGGAATGCGTTCAATGTTCCATGGGCTACGGGTCGGAAAAAAAGCCGAGTTTTCCGCTGAAGAGCCCATGGCAAACTCATCCAGATTGGTCTTGCCGATGATCACCGCACCGGCCGAACGAATTTTGCTAATGACGGTCGCATCATAAGACGGAATAAAATCACCGAGAATTTTGGACGCGCAGGTCGTGCGCAAACCTTTGGTCAGAAAGTTATCTTTGATCGCGACCGGGATCCCCAACAGTGCTCCGCCGCTAGCGTTTTTCTTTAACCTTTCATCCGCGCGCTCTGCGTCTTGAAGCGCGCTATCATGCGCGAGCGTCAAGTAAGCGCGAACTCGAGGTTCGATTTCAGCGATCCGTTCATACACTGACTCGGTCAATTCCACCGCGGTGAATTCGCGCTTGTGTAACTTGTCAGCAGCGTCGTGAAGCGTCAGTTGGGCGAGGCTCATTCGATGATTTTGGGCACTTTAAAGAACGTTCCATCTCGGTCTGGGGCATTAGCCAAGAGAGATTCGGTGTCCGGCCGATTGGTGACCCGATCCTCACGGAGCGGGTTGAGACTGATCGCGTGCTTAAACGGCTCGACGTGGTCGGTGTTGAGCTGATTCAGTTTGTCCATGTATCGGAGGATTGCATCGAGCTCCATCGTCAATGGTGATTCTTCTTCAGGACTCAAGCGAAGTCTTGCAAGCAGAGCGACTTCCCGAAGTTGTTCCGTAGTTAGTTTCATGGCGATTTTTTAACACAGGGGGTGCGGCAAAGCCACTCTGGCAAGCTACTGTAAGCAACGAATTTATTTGCAGTCCGTAGAGGTTTTCGTTAAACATGGGCCGATGAGCGAGCAGATGTCGTTGGCCGTGGAACTGGAGGAAGCCGTAGGTTTTCGCGCTTTCGAAAAGAAGGGTTACACACAAGGTTTCAAGCGAGTCGCCGGCATCGATGAAGTGGGGCGTGGCCCGCTCGCCGGACCGGTTGTTGCGGCCGCGGTGGTTTTACGGCCCGAGTATTCACATCCTGATATCAAAGATTCAAAATTGCTTTCGGTAAAGCAGCGGCAAAGTTTGGCGCCTCTGATCCAAGAGAACGCCGCCGACTGCGCCCTCGGCATCGTCGGAGCCGACGACGTCGATCGACTCAATATCCAGCAGGCAAGTCTTCTGGCCATGGTCAAGGCGATTGCTGGCCTGGCTCTCAAACCCGATTGCATGCTGATTGATGGCAATCAGTCGATTCCTGCCGCCTTGTTTCGAATGGCTAACTTTTCTGCCGGAATAACGATCTATCAAAAGACTATTATCAAAGGCGATCGGCTGTGCTTATCCATTGCCGCGGCGTCAGTTGTAGCGAAGGTCGCACGAGACGCCATAATGCTCGAATACGACAAGCTATATCCACAATACGGATTCGCGGAACACAAAGGTTACGGTTGCGAAGAACATCTCGGTGCGTTGCACCGGTATGGTCCATCGCCGATTCATCGCCAGAGCTTCAAACCGGTACGCGAAGCCTCACCTCAGCAAAAAGACTACGGCCCGCTGTTTGAAGCATGAACCTGAACAATACCAAACAGGTTTTGGGCAAAGAGGGCGAGCGTATCGCAGAGGCGTATCTCAGAAAAAAAGGTTATAAGATCATCGAGCGTAACTTTCGTTGCGCCCTCGGGGAACTCGACCTTATCGTCCTCGATCGGCGCGTGCTGGTATTCGTAGAAGTGAAGACTCGCACTGGCGATGCGTTCGGCACTCCTTTCGAAGCCGTCGAGTTCAGAAAGCAACAAAAGATGATTCAGGCGGCCCAATACTTTATTGCCCAAAGAAGACTTCAACAACGCGACTCCAGGTTCGATGTGGTTGGCATTTCCTGGCCCGGCCGCGAGCTGCTGGTGGAACACATCGAAAACGCTTTTGAGTTGTCCTAGAAATCAGAGATGCTCGATATCAAACTATTGCGTGACCATCTCGATGAGGTCAAGGCGCGAATGGCGACTCGCGGCGCTGCCATCGACTGGGATCAGTTTCAGTCACTGGATCGTGAGCGGCGCGACGCAGTCGCGCGTACCGAAAGACTGAAGGAAAAAAAGAATCGGCTTTCCGGCGAAATTGGCAAGCAAAAAAAAAGCGGCGCCGATGCGACGGTCTTGATGCGTGAAGTTGAAGAAGTGAGCGAAGCGATTCGTAGCAGTGAGGGTCCGTTGGCGGAGATCGAGACGCGGTTCGAGCAGTTTATGTTAACCCTGCCGAACCTACCCCATCCCAACGTCCATGTGGGGACGGACGAACGCGACAACCGCGAAGTGCGGCGCTGGGGCGAGCCGCCAAAGTTCGGATTCGCCCCGAAAAATCATTGGGACATCGGCGAAGAGTTGCGCATTCTGGACTTTGCGCGGGCGGCCAAGATCGCCGGCGCGCGGTTTGCCGTTTACCGGGCTGGCGGGGCGAAACTCGAGCGCGCGCTGATTAATTTCATGCTCGACTTGCACACGGGGCAGAACGGCTACCAAGAAATCCTGCCGCCTGCGCTGGTGAACCGCGCGGCCTTGGTGGGCACCGGACAGTTGCCCAAGTTCGAAGAGGATTTGTTCCATGTTGCTCCGGGTGACTACTTTCTAATTCCGACGGCGGAAGTGCCGCTTACAAACTTGCATCGCGAGGAAATACTCGAGCAAGATGAATTGCCGGTTAATTATGTTGCTTACACGCCGTGCTTTCGGAGCGAGGCGGGCTCTTACGGAAAAGATGTGCGCGGTCTCATACGGCAACATCAGTTCAACAAAGTCGAGATGGTGAAGCTCACCGAGCCGGAAGATTCCTACGATGAGCTTGAAAAAATGGTTCAAAATGCAGAAGCAGTTCTGAAAAAGCTCGAGTTACCTTATCGGGTGGTCGAGCTGTGCACGGGCGATATGGGTTTCGGCGCGGCGAAAACCTACGATCTCGAAGTGTGGTTACCGGGACAAAATACTTATCGCGAGATCAGCTCCTGCTCGAACTGCGAAGAATTCCAGGCGCGGCGCGCGAACATTCGTTATCGCAAAGAGAAAAAAGGTCGGCCATTATTCGTTCACACACTCAACGGCTCCGGTCTTGCCGTCGGTCGTACCCTGGTTGCGGTGTTGGAAAATTACCAGCAGGAAGACGGCAGCGTGATCATTCCCGATTCGTTGCGTGCGTACATGGGCGGCTTGGATCGGATTCGGTAAGGAGACGCCGTCGTGGCGCTTAGCGCCGATCATCCCCGATCATGGCTCTGGCGACCGACTGGGCAGCGCTTTCCACTGGCTCGTTGGTTCGCGGATTAGAGATTCACGCTCGCTGCCAGAGTCCTAGGCTCGATATTTCTGAACGCCAGCACACTTCACTATGCTCACTGTCGGCGCAGTTCGCGATGCACGTGCGCGTTGCTATCCATATGATTCTTTCATCGTCAGGTATGCTGCCGTTGCCGTGACACAATCCAAGAGACGGTGAAGAACGGCCGCCATTGGTTGCTCGGTTACTCGAGCCGTTGTCAGAAATCCACGACGAAGGTTGAGGAGTCGCATAAGTTTGATCAAAGCTCCGGCCGTATGATAAGCAAAGTGCAGTTACAAACCGGAGGAGGTGTGTATGGCAAATTTGGAAGGAGAAAAGGCGCCGGCATTTAGCTTGGCCGGCAGCGACGGCAAGAAGCATTCGCTGTCCGATTATGCCGGAAAGAATGTCATTCTGTGGTTTTATCCCAAGGACGATACTCCTGGCTGAACCAAAGAAGCGTGCGGGTTCCGCGACGCTATTCAGCCGGTCACACAAGCAAACGCAGTTGTCTTGGGCGTGAGCCGAGATAACATCGAGTCGCACAACCAATTCATTGCAAAGTTCAACCTCCCTTTCGCCCTGTTATCAGATCCCCAGCTCGAGGTGATGAAGGCATACGGCGCATGGGGACCGCGGCAGAACGCGCAGGGCGAAACCGTCGAGGGACCAATTCGCTCGACCGCCTTAATCGGACCCGATGGTAGGGTAAGAAAACACTGGATTCCGGTGGGAAACGCAGAAGCACACCCCGCCGAAGTTTTGCAATTTTTAACCAAGTAATACGGCAACGGCGTCGCCCGAGGGATCGGCACAATTGACGGTTCCTTGGCGACGCTCTGTTGTTTGCGTGCCCAGCAATGCCTTCAAAGCCGCAAATAGAGCTCTGATGGGCAAGTTCAAAGCCGATCTCGATTTACACAAACTGGAGATTTTCTACTGGGTCGCCGAAATGCGGAGCTTCTCCCAAGCGGCGGATCTGCTTTCTCTGCGCCAGCCCACCGTAAGCGCCCATATTCAAGAACTGGAGCAATCCGTCGGGGGCAAGCTCCTGTATCGCATCCGCGGCAGGGTGAGCTTGACGCCGCTCGGGCAACTTTTGGCCGAGCGAGCAAAAAATCTGCTCGCCTTCAAAAGAGAAACCGTGGCGGCGGTGGAGCTGTTTCACGGCACGCTCAGCGGGGAGCTATGGATCGGCGGCAGCAATATTCCCGGCGAGTACTTCTTGCCCCAAAGACTCGGCGCCTTTACGAGAAAATTTCCCGCGGTCAGACCGATATTAAGAATCGGCGATTCCGCAGGCATTATCGATGATCTTTTAGACGGGAAAGTTGAATTGGCGGTGGTTGGTTACAAAGCCGAAGAGTCTCGGTTGCGCTTCGAAAAAATCTGGGATGACGAAATGATTTTAGCGGTGCCCAAGGAGCATGCTTGGGCGCGACGAAAATCGATTCAGGTCTCCGAGCTCAAAACGGAAAGATTTATCTCCCGCGAGCGCGGCTCCGGCACATTGGAGTCGATGCGCCAGTTGCTGGCCAAAAGCGGCGAAACCGCCGAGGAAGTCCTGACTATTTCCATGGAACTCGGCAGCACCGAGGCAATCAAGGAGGCGGTGCTGGCGGGTTATGGGATTTCAATTCTGTCGCGCATAGCGATTCGCCAAGAATTGGCGGACGGCCGGCTTGTGGAAGTGTCGATTCGCGGCTTGGTGATGGAACGGGGCTTTTACGAAGTCTATCATGGTCATCGTCCGCTACACCCAAATGCTCAAGCATTTCGGGAGTTTCTAAGAATTCCATAAAAATCCGCATTTTCCTGCCAAACCCCTTGATTTGCACCGCTCATAGTTAAAGTCTATTTGGCATATAGTCTAAATAGATCAGGCGGTGCGGGGCTATGCCGAGACCCTTACGATATACCGAGCACGATAAGTTAGAGATTCTTCGGGCCAAGTATTTAACTGCTTGGCGGCGGACGGACCAAATTTTTCGCACGATTCCGGACGAGGGGCTGCTGGCCAAGCCGATCGTCTGGCGCCATCCGTTTATTTTTTACGTCGGTCATCTTCCGGCGTTTTCCTGGAATCAGATCTGTGGTCCATTGCTTCAGTGGCAATCCTACAATCCTTACTTTGACGATCTTTTTTGCCGCGGTGTCGATCCGGACGTCGATACCGGGGAATGTCACTGGCATCCCGATGTTCCCGACGAATGGCCGACTCTGCGCGAAACGGTGGCATATCGCGACAAGGTGCGCGGTGCGCTTCTGGAATCTTTTGAAGCGCTGGCACAGTCGAATTCCACAAATCCGATCGGCGATAACGACCGGGTGTTTCAACTGGTGCTCGAACATGAATACATGCATCAGGAAACACTGCTGTACATGTTGCAGCAGGCGTCGCTGGAACAGAAGATCCGGCCGCCAGCGCTGCCGGGATATTCATTCCGGCCGGCACCGCCTTGCCGAATGATCAGAGTTCATTCCGGGACAGCGCGCCTTGGTGCGGACTTTCATGAGGCCGATTTCGGCTGGGATAACGAGTTTCCCGAAATGCGCGTTGATGTGCCGGAGTTCAGGATCGATTCTCTGCCGGTAACCAACGGCCAATTTCTCGAGTTCGTTGAATCGGGTGCGTACAACGACGAGCAGTTTTGGCGGCCGGAAGATTGGCAATGGAAAAGCCTCGAAAACAAGCGTCATCCCACATGCTGGCGGCAACACAAGGGTCAGTGGCTTTACGTGGCAATGTTCGACATGCTTCCGTTGCGGAACGTTGCTAGTTGGCCGGTTTACGTGAGTCTAGCGGAGGCGCGCGCGTATGCACGCTGGTGCGGCAAGAGATTGCCCACCGAAGCGGAGTTCCACCGTGCCGCGTATTATGGGCCCGACGGTCGCGAGTCCGCCTATCCCTGGGGCAACTCAGTGCCTGAGAGGCGGCATGGCAACTTCAATTTCGCATCCTGGTCGCCCGTGCCGGTCGGCATTAGCCCCGGCGGAGCTAGCCGATGGGGAGTATCCGAGCTAATCGGTAACGGCTGGGAACTCACGGATTCATCTTTCGAACCTTTTCCTGGATTTACCGCATCTATTGACAGCTATCCGGATTATTCTGCGGACTTCTTCGACGGCAAACATTTTGTCCTAAAGGGCGCATCATGGGCCACGGATGCGGACTTGCTGCGACCCAGTTTTCGAAACTGGTATCAGGCTCATTACCCCTATGTTTTTGCCAAATTTCGATGCGTAACCGAGACAGCCTAAGGAGATAACAGAATGAAGGCAAGTTGGGAAAACACAGTAATAGCGGAATCGGAAAGAACCGTTGTGATCGAGGGCAATCACTATTTTCCGCCAGACTCCATCAAGAAAGAATTCTTCCAGCAGAGCGATACCCACAGCACCTGTCCTTGGAAAGGGCTTGCCAGCTACTACGACCTGCGCATCGGCAATGACGTGAACAAAGATGCTGCCTGGTATTACCCCGAGCCTAAGGAAGCCGCCAAATCGATCAAAGGATACGTCGCCTTCTGGCGCGGCGTGAAAGTGACGGAATAAACCGATGAAAAACCTTGAGGGTCAAAGGGCGGCGGCATTCAGCTTGCCCGGCAACGATGGCAAGAACCACTCTCTGGACGAGTTCAAGAGTAAAACTGTTGTGCTGTTCTTTTATCCGAAGGACAGTACGCCGGGTTGAACCAAGGAGGCTTGCGGGTTCCGCGAGCTGAATTCCCAATTCAAAAAGGCCAATACGATCATCGTCGGCGTCAGCAAGGACAGCATCGAATCGCACAAGAAGTTTGCGGAAAAATTCAAGCTGCCCTACATCCTGCTCTCTGACCCCAAAAGCGAGGTGATGAAAAAATACGGCGCCTTTGGGAAAAAAATGATGTACGGCAAAGAAGTGCAGGGCACCATCCGCTCAACGGTTGTAGTTGGACCGGAGGGTGACGTCATCAAGCACTGGCCAACGGTCAAGAACGCTGAAGCCCACCCGAAAGAAGTATTGGCCTTTTTAAAGAGCCTCTGATCCATCGGCGGAACTACGATTGACATTAAAGGTCCAACCGATATATTTGGCATCGTTAATTCCTATCGAATTCAGAGGGGGACTCTATGAATCGGCGTGATTTTCTTAAACATGGGTTATCGGTCTCTGCCGGCGTTGCGCTCAGCGGCTTGCCACGGTTTTCGCCGTTCGCCCGCGCCAATGACGCGAAATGGCGCACTTTCGAAGTGACGACTCGGATCGAAATTGCAGATCCGGTAGGCGCTGGCCGAGCCTGGGTGCCTGTGCCGTTGATGAATAACACCGACTATTTCAAGCGGGAACCCGACAGCTGGAGCGGAAATTATAAATCGGTACGCGAGGTGCAGACTGACAACGTTGGGACGGGATTGGTATTTGCCGAATGGGCTCCTGGCGAGAAGAACCCAAGCTTAGAGGTCAAAAGCCGCTTCATGACGCAAGATCGCTGGGTCGATTTGAGTCAGAAACCCAATCCTGCGATCAAAGAAAATAAAGCGGCGCTCGACTACTTTCGCAAGCCGACCAAGTACATCAGAACCGATGGTATTGTCGCCACCACGTCAAAAGGAATTGTCACTGGATATAAGAACGATCTCGATAAGGCGCAGGCGATCTACGATTGGATCGTCGACAACACGTTTCGCGATCCCAAGGTCAAAGGCTGTGGTATCGGCGATATTACAACGATGCTCGAGAGCGGTTATTTAGGCGGCAAATGCGCCGATTTGAACGCTCTCTACGTTGGATTGGCGCGTGCAGCGGGATTGCCGGCGCGGGACGTTTACGGTGTTCGTATAGCGACTTCCGCAGAGTTCAAAAGCTTAGGTAAAGCGGATGACATCACGGGTGCGCAGCACTGCCGCGCCGAAGTTTATCTGAATGGTTACGGTTGGGTGCCCGTGGACCCAGCGGATGTGCGTAAGGTGGTTCTCGAAGAAAATCTTCCCGGAGATCAACTGCCGGTCGACGATCCGAAGGTGAAAAAGGCTCGCGCCAAACTGTTCGGAGCCTGGGAGATGAACTGGCTGCCCTATAATTACTCCCATGACGTCAAGCTGCCGCAGTCGCGCGGTCCGGAAATCGCCTACCTCATGTACCCGCAGGGCGAGACTGCCAATGGGCGCAAAGACAGCCTGGATCCAAAGAACTTCACCTACTCGATCAAATCGAAGGAGATTTGATCGAGTAAGCTAACCCAACGTTTGCAGTTCAAGCGAAGCCTCCACCTGGAGGCTTCGCTTTTTCTAAACTTGTAACAATCGAAAAAGCCACTCTGTCAGGCTGACGCCTTGCGCAGAGCAGGATAAACCCAGCGGAGCAGTTTGAGTGGTTGAGGGCATATCCAAGGGAGTCAGAATTACAATTACGATATCTTTAATTTGCAGTGAAAAACGAAGATTCGTTCTTCTAAGTCTGCAGGGCGGTTTCAATGGCGCGCGCCACGTACACTTCAGTCAGTTGCTTGCGATATTCCGCCGATCCGTTGATGTCTTCAATGGGTTCGACGTTCCGGCAAGCTTCAGCCGCTGCCGCCTGAATGATCGCTGAGTCGAGCCGTTTTCCGGTGAGCATTTGTTCGAGCCGCTCCGGGCGATAAGCCTTGTCAGCGACGCCGGTAATTCCGATTGCAGCTCGGCTGCACGTCCCCGTGTTATCCATCGTAAGGCGAACCGCGACGCCGACGACCGCAAATCCGGAGGAGCGCGGCGCAGCTTTCAAATAAGCTGTTTTGTCAGTGCCGGTCACCGGCACTTTCACCGCCGTGACAATCTCGTCCGGCTCGATCACGCTCATCAACAGACCGAGAAAAAACTCGTCGCACTTCACCCAGCGCTCGCCGTTGGGGCCAAAGATTTGAATCTCCGCGTCGAGAGCCATGACAGCAGCCGGCCAGTCGCCAGCGGGGTCTGCGTGGGCGATACTGCCGCCGATCGTGCCGCAATTGCGCACCTGGACATCCGCAATGGTTGTGGCGGTTTGGGGCAGGAGCGGGCATTTTGATTTGAGCAGATCGGAATCTTCTATCTGTGCATGGGTTACGAGGGCACCAAGAACAACGTGGTTCTCTTCTTCCGTGATCTTGTCGAGACCCGGTAAGCGGCCGATGTCGACCACGTAAGCCGGCTTCGAAAGACGCATTTTCATCAGCGGCAGGAGGCTCTGGCCGCCGGAAAGCACTTTCACGTCGTCTCTGTGCTCGGAAAGAAACGTCACGGCCTCGGCAAGCGAGAGCGGCGCAAAGTATTCAAACGCTCCTGGAACCATATTAGAACGACCTCCGCTCGGTCTCTGGATTGTCGTTGGCTAGGCGCCATACCGCTTCAGGAGAAAGCGGCAGTTCGCGCACCTTAACACCGAACGGTTGAAGCGCATCCTCCACGGCGCTCGCGATCGCGGCAGGCGAGGGGATAGCGGCGCCTTCGCCGGCCGCCTTTTGTCCGACCGACGTGAATGGCGAAGGCGAGGGACGATGAACGACTTCCACGCGCGGCGTTTCTGCTGCCGAACATTTGCCGTAGTCGAGATACGTGATCGTCAGCGGTTGTCCCTCGCTGCTGTATATGAATCCTTCGCCCAGGGCGACGGCGATGCCATGCGCGGCCGAGCCGTAGACCTGACCATTGACGACATCGGGATTGATGACCGTGCCGTTATCGCCGACGATCATATAGCGCTTGACTTCAACCATTCCAGTCGTTTTGTCGACTTCGACAATCGCTGCGTGCGCGCCGGCCGAGAAAGTAAACTGCGCCCGCACCAGCCGATCGGCGCCAGGGACAATATTCGGTTTGGCGTGCGGGAAAGTGTAATAGTGCGTCGCCTGTAAGCCCGCCTCCATTCCCTCGGGAATCAGGTGCTGATTGTTGTAGGCAATTCGGCCGAGCTCGGCAAAGGTAATTTTTTTCATTGCGGAACCAGGCACCTGGACTACACCGTTCTCGATCGTCAATTCCTTCGGGTCCGTGCTGAGGACGTGAGCGGCGAGTCGGAGGACTTTTTCGCGCAATTTCGTCGCGGCGCCATGAATCGCGCCGATATCGTACAGGTGAAAATTATTGCCGCTATTGGCCGCCGCGACGCCCCACGGCGACAAGTCGCTATCGAATGGGATGCTCGTGCTGATCTGGTCGGGCGTGGTACCGAGAACTTCAGCCGCGACTTGCGCGGTGGTGGTTTCGTGGGCTTGGCCGCAATTCGGCGAGCCGAGATGCAAGCTCAACGTGCCGTTTTTTTCGAGTTTAATCGTTGCGCCATTGACGCCACCGGAGCCGGGTGGTTCTTTCATCTCGGGGAA
>Ga0207683_10000824_pt1 | contig 28453 bp, 25 predicted proteins | sample KBSM73metaG_FD_184333 | JGI IMG/M metagenome (GOLD analysis project Ga0207683, IMG submission 184333) | Miscanthus rhizosphere microbial communities from Kellogg Biological Station, Michigan, USA - KBS M7-3 metaG (SPAdes) (version 2) | ecosystem: Host-associated > Plants > Roots > Rhizosphere >... | reverse complement strand
GGCAAGCCCTCCCGCCGCGCCCTCTCTCGCAAGGCGAGGCGGCGGCGCCCCGGCAGGCGGGCACCGGCTTGCGCCTCGATCATGACCGCCAAGGCGCCGAACCGGGCGACCGCGTCCGCACCCCCGAAAGCCGCCGGATCGAGGGCGACGATCAGCTGGCCGGTCCCGGGCGGACCGCCCTTGTCATCGAGAAAGGACGAGGCGTCGGCGGCGTAGCTCGCGCCGGTGAGACCTGCCGCCAGAAGCTCGACCATGAGAGCGAGCGCCGTTCCCTTGGCGTCGCCAAGCGGCAGCATGGTGCCTTTGAGGGCCGCTTCGGGATCGCTCGTCGGCTGGCCGCTCTCGTCATTGAGCGCAAGGGCCGGATAGTCTGCTCGCGTTCCGCCACCTCCCTTCACCGCGCGCACCAGCACGCGGATCGCCGGCGCTCCCGCGCGCGGAAGCACCGCGAGCACGCTTATGTCTCCAAATGACCTGCCGAGCGCTTCAAGCACCTCGTCCAATGCGTCTGCCCGCCAGATCAGGGTCACGACACCGCGCGCTTTCAAAAGCCACGCTGCGGTATCGACCCAGCGCCCCAAGAGCCCGGGCGCACCCACATGAGCCAGGCGTCGACGCGGATCAGGCGAGACATTCTGACGGCGCGCGTCGTGAAAGGGCGGATTCATCAAAACACGATCTGCGCTCGCAGGAGAGAGCCCCGCACGTTCAAACGCGTCCGCGTTTTCCACGTCAAGCATGATCACTTTGATTCGACTGTCGAGGTGATTGAGCCGCGCATTGTAGGCGGCGAGAGAGCAAAGGACCGGGTCGACCTCGACGAGTGTCACCTTCACGTCATTTACGCGTGCCGCAAGCGCGAGGCCCGCTGCACCGACACCAGCCCCCAGATCGACCACGTGCTCACCGCCGCGAGATCCGGTTGCCGCGGCCAGCAGAATTGCGTCATGACCGACTCGGTGGCCGCGCACGGGCTGTCGCAAACGTAGCCTGCCCCCGAGGACAGCATCTTCAGTGGTTTCGCCTTCAGCTTCCATCAGGGCGTAGCTCATGGCCCAAGCCGGCTTCTTCCAACAGCCGCCGCGCCCGCAACTCGTACTCTTCCGCCACCAGAACGCGGCGTGGCAGAACGCCCAGCGACCCCTCCAAAACGCTCATGTTCTGATCGAATACAAGCGGCCGAAACCCCGCGCTCTCAAGCAAAGCCACGACCGCTGAAACCAGCACAGCGTCATTGGTACGGATGAGTTCGCGCATGGACTAGAGTCTACATTGGGCCAGTTGTCAGTTGGCCATTCAGCCCACCAATAACGTCCGCGTCAAATTGACTTGATACGACAATCTAATGGACTTGCCGCTGTAGCATAGCATTCCTATGCTCGCGCTTTCTAAGTGCTGGAGATGAAATGGCCGTCGTTCTTCCATTTGAAAGTCCAAACCCAGCCTCGCTCAATCGGTTGGCCGAATTGGTGGCGCCCGATATGGAGCGCGTCAATTCGACGATTTTGGCTCGTACCGGATCTGACGTCGCGATGATTCCGGAGGTCGCCAACCATCTGATTTCCTCCGGCGGCAAACGGCTGCGGCCGATGCTCACCCTGGCGATGGCAAGGCTCAGCGGCTATTCGGGCGACGGCCATATTAAACTCGCCGCCGCGGTCGAATTCATGCACACCGCCACTCTTTTGCACGATGACGTGGTCGACGAAAGCGACCTTCGTCGCGGCAAGGTCGCCGCGCGCATGCTCTGGGGCAACGAGGCCAGCGTACTCGTCGGTGATTTTCTTCTTGGCCAGGCATTCAAGATGATGGTCGAGGTCGGAAATCTGCACGCACTCGATATCCTGTCGTCCGCGGCTGCGGTGATCGCGGAAGGTGAAGTCATGCAACTTGGCACCGCCAAAAATACGGCCACTAACGAAGACGAGTATCTTTCGGTCATCCGCGCCAAGACCGCGGAGCTGTTTGCCGCCGCGTGTGAAGTGGGCCCTGCTCTCGCAGCAAAAGAGAAAGCGGAACTGGCGGCCTGCCGATCGTTCGGCATGAATCTCGGAATTGCCTTTCAATTGATTGACGACGCTCTCGACTATGGCGGCAAATCCGCGAAACTCGGCAAGAACGTCGGGGACGATTTCCGTGAAGGTAAGATCACGCTGCCGGTAGTTCTGTCGTTCCGACGAGGTACCGAAAGTGAGCGCGCGTTCTGGAATCGGACGTTGAGTGAAGGCGATGTCCACGACGGCGATCTCGATCAGGCCATCACGTTGATGGCCAAGCACCATTCGATTGAGGACACCGTTGGCCGTGCCCGCCACTATGGCGCGATTGCCACCGATGCACTGGCGTTGGTGCCACCGTCTGAAATCAAATCGGCTCTGGAAGAGGCGGTCGCATTTTGCATCGGGCGCGCGCATTGAGGCGCGGTTGACGCTAACCGATCGCGGCGGGCTGGATCCACCAATCAGGATGCGCAGCCTGGAGCTTCCGCGCCGCCGCCGTACTTTCATTTGGCGTAGCGAACAGCGCGAAACATGTCGGTCCCGACCCCGACATACGGACAAGTCTGGCCCCCGGTAAGGCCCGCAGGGATTCTAAAATCTCGCCGATGACAGGCGCGCAGGCGCACGCCGCATCCGCGAGATCGTTATTGTGCTGCTGCAGAAATTCGATCAGGGGATTGAATTCCTTCGGCACGGCATCGTCGTGATTATCGCCATTTGGCCTGACGGCGAACTTGCCAAAGACATCTCGTGTAGCCAACGGCACAAGTGGGTTTACCAGCACCGCCGACAATACCGGCAAAGCGATCGGCGCAGATAAGCGCTCGCCGATACCGCGCATGATCCGCGCCTGCGGATGAAGACAAACGGCAACGTCCGCTCCTGTTGCGCGAGCCGCCGACATAAGTCTGGGGTCATCCAAGGCAAGAGCGTTGGCGCGGGCAACAAGCCGTAAGGCCGCGGCCGCGTCAGCCGAACCGCCACCGAGACCAGCCGCAACGGGAATGTTCTTCTCAAGCAGAAAATTGCCGGCCCGCAGGCCCGCAACACGCTCGCGTCCGGCGGCGACTGCCTTAAGAACCAGATTTTCGCCGACTGGCCCGCTCTTCCCGCCGAATGGACCCTTGATCTCGAGTCCTTCCGGGGCGTCAGCGTGCAATGTCAGCACATCGCCAAAATCAGCGAAGGCAACCAGGCTCTCGAGCTCGTGGTAGCCGTCGGCGCGGCGGCCGAGAACCCGCAATGTCAGATTGATTTTTGCAGGAGCCTTTTCGAGCAGCGTCGCGCTCACACGAAAAACCTATCGCTTAAGCAACGGCTCTCAGCCGCCGTCGCCGCTCTTTTTGCCTGCTTTGGCCTGTGACGAAGTTTCGTCGGGCAGACCTTCCTTGAGCTTTTCCTCAATTTTGGGAAGCTCTTCCGCGTCCGGTTTGAGGTCGCGCGCATGGGCCCACTGGAATCTGGCCTCCAGCACGCGGCCTACCCGCCAATACGCATCGCCAAGATGATCGTTGATCGTGGGGTCTTCAGGCTTGAGCTCAATCGCGCGCTCGAGCTGCTTGGTCGCTTCCTCGTAATTGCCAAGTCGGAAGTAGGCCCAGCCGAGCGAGTCGACGATGTAGCCGTCGTCGGGGCGCTGCTGGACAGCCTTCTTGATCATCTCCATGCCTTCGTCCAGCTTGATGCCCTGGTCGATCCACGAATAACCAAGGTAGTTGAGGACGTGTGGCTGGTCGGGGAATAGCTCGAGCGCCTTCATAAGATCCGCTTCAGCCTTCGCCCACTGCTTCGAGCGCTCGTAGCAAATGCCGCGGAAATAATAGACGACCCAGTTTGCCTTCTCGGGCTTTTGTATCGCGGATACGCCCTTCGAATAAACGTTGGCGCATTCGGCAAACTTCTTGTGCCCGCGCAGCACATTGCCAAGCGCCATAATCGCTTCGAGATCATCCGGATTCTGCTTGATCAACCCTTCCAGATGCTTCTGCGCCTCGTCAGCGCGGTCAAGGCTGTCGAGATTGGCGGCCATCTGGATGGCAGCGTTGCGGTGCAAGGGAGAACTTGGAGGAACGCGATCGTAGATCTTGATCGCAAGCTCCGGTTTCTTGAGAGATTCATAGAGATCGGCGAGCGACAGCAAAGCAAGCGGATGATTGGGGCTGAGGAAGAGCGAGAGCTGCAGATAGACCAAGCCGAGGTCCTCTCCGCCTCGCCGACCAAGCGATGCGCCGAGCCCATAGAGTGCCTCGGCGGCGCCCGCCTGAACGTTGGCGACCAGCGGCGGCAGTTTTTCGCCCGCCTTGAGCTTGTCCATCGCCTCGACCACCAGCGGATGGCGCGGCAGCGTTTTGTCGAAAGTTTCAAAAACGGTCATGGCCTCTTTGGGTGAGCGGTTTCGCGAAACCCAGCTTCCATAAGCCTGCACGACGCGCAGGGCTGTGGAGTCTAACTTGTAGGCGCGCTCCAGACGTTTGCCGGCTTCTTTTTGATTGCCAGCCACGTCGTAGATCAGGCCGGCATGGAGATCCTTGAAGATCGCGTACCACTCCGGCCCGGCGAGATGGTCGATCGCCGTGATCGCGCCCTTGCTGTCATTGGCGCCAAGGCTGCCCCATGCTGAAAGCAGCGTTGCAGTCAGATCGGTAATCGGTCCCCGGATTGATTGAGCGAGATCGCGCCGCGCAGGCGCATATTGCTTGCGCTTGAGCGAATTCACTCCAAGCACAAGGCGCGCGACGCGGTCATTTTTGTCGGCCTGCGCCACGCGTTCGGCAAACTTCACGGCCTCATCGACATCACCGTCAACCAGAAATGCGAGGAAGACGCGGTCAAGCAACTCACCATTGTTCGGATCACGCTTGAGCGCTGCCCGGTAATAGGCGGCGGCGGCGGCGGCGTCGCGCTGCTGCCCGGCATGGCGCGCGGCCAGATAGCTACCCGAGGCGCTGATTGCGCTGGATTGCAGGGCACTCGTCTGCTGCGCGGCAAGAGGGGTCGTTGCTGCCGCCAGAAAGGCGGCCAGCGCGCTGCCGGCAACGCAGCGGCCGAAGCTCGAAAGGGTCACGGGCAGTGCTCCAATGAAGCGGTTGCGGCGGATTCGCACGCGAACCACAGGATGTTACGCCGAGAATGGCCTTTTTGCGCCGCCCCCGCAAGAACGTCCCGCGCGGCGCGACATTGGCAAGCTTGAGGGGGCCGGTGTGGCAGTATCGTGACCGGATCGGCCCGAAGTTCACATATTCGGATAGTTGGGTCCCCCACCGCCCTCAGGGGGAACCCAGGTTATGTTCTGGTTAGGGTCTTTGATGTCACAGGTTTTGCAGTGGACACAATTTTGGGCGTTGATCACGAATTTCGCGGTGCCGGCCTCCTCTATCCACTCATAAACACCCGCGGGACAATAGCGCGCGGACGGGCCCGCAAAGACATCATGCTCTGATTTTTTCTGTAAGCCGAGATCGGCAACCTTGAGGTGGACCGGTTGATCTTCTTCGTGATTGGTATTGGAAAGAAATACCGAAGAAAGGCGGTCGAAGGTAAGTTTGCCGTCAGGTTTCGGGTAGGACACCGGCGTGCTTTCGGACGCTGGCTTCAGAGTGGCATAGTCGGGCGTATCGTGCCGGAGTGTGCCGAATAGCGAGAAGCCGAGCGTATTTGTCCACATATCAAGTCCACCGAGCGTTATCCCCAGAAGTGTTCCGAATTTCGACCATAGCGGCTTGGCATTGCGCACTTTCCAGAGATCTTTTCCGATCGCCGAATTGCGCCACCCTGCGTCATAGTCCGACAACTCATCGTGACTGCGGCCCGAAGAGAGTGCACCCGCGGCAGATTCCGCGGCCATTATTCCCGACAGAATGGCGTTGTGGCTGCCCTTGATGCGCGGCACGTTCATAAAGCCAGCGTCGCAACCGATCAGTGCGCCGCCAGGAAATGTTAGTTTCGGCACCGACTGATAACCACCTTCGGTCAAGGCGCGGGCGCCGTAGGCGAGCCTCTTGCCACCATCGAAAGTATCGCGCACGAACGGATGTGTCTTGAAGCGCTGGAATTCCTCGAATGGCGAAAGATACGGATTTGAATAGTTGAGATAGAGAACAAATCCGACCGACACCAGGTTTTCGTCGAGGTGATAGAGAAATGACCCGCCGCCGGTTGAATTGTCGAGCGGCCATCCGAAGGTATGCTGAACCATACCCTTGCGATGTTTCTCCGGTGCGACCTGCCAAAGCTCTTTCAAGCCGAGTGCGAATTTCTGCGGCGGGCGGTCGTTGGCAAGACCAAATTTTGCGATCAATTGCTTGCCGAGATTGCCTCGCGCTCCTTCCGCAAACAGCGTGTATTTCCCGCGCAGTTCCATTCCACGCGTGAAATTAGCCTTAGGTTCACCGTTCTTGCCAACGCCCATGTCGCCGGTAGCAACACCCGCAACTGTGCCGTTTGCGTCAAAGAGAACTTCGGTGGCGGCAAACCCTGGATAGATTTCAACCCCGAGCGCCTCTGCCTTTGTCGCCAGCCAACGGCAGACGTTGCCAAGCGAGACGATGTAGTTGCCGTGATTGTTCATCAGCGGCGGCATCATGAAATTCGGCAGCCGGATCGCCCCGGTCGCTGAAAGATAGTAGAAACGATCATCGGTGACGGACGTCTTGATTGGAGTGTCTTCGGAGCGCCAATCCGGCAACAAGCGATCAAGGCCAACCGGGTCGATCACGGCGCCTGAGAGGATGTGCGCACCGACCTCGGAACCTTTCTCCACCACAACCACGGAAACATCCGGATTGATCTGCTTGAGGCGGATCGCGGCCGCGAGCCCCGCGGGCCCCGCTCCAACAACCACCACATCGAATTCCATCGCCTCGCGGGCTGGTAACTCGGCCATGAATCTCTCCTTGGCCAATTGTCCACTTTTGCACAGAGGGCGGCAATCGGGCTCACCCTATGCTAGGGTGAATAAGTGATCCCCTCTCGCAACACTCCTGCACGCGACCTTCTCGATTTCTATGCCGAGACGGGCGTCGATGCACTCCTCGAAGAAAGTCCAGTTGACCGCTTTGCCGCCATCGAGCAGGCCGCGCCTATTGCTCGTGCCCCGCGACCGGCGGCGCCATCCGCCAATTTGGACTCAGTCGTCCGCGCCGCTCCCGCCACCCCGCCTGCTCCTGATGAGGCTGTCATGCAGGCGCGTTCGGCGGCAAAAAACGCAAAGACACTCGATGAGCTGCGCACCATTCTCGCCAATTTTGAAGGCTGCGCGCTGAAACCCACGGCAAGCCAGCTCGTGTTCGCCGACGGCAATCCTGAAGCAAGGCTGATGCTTGTCGGCGAAGCTCCCGGTCGTGACGAAGACATCGAAGGCCTGCCATTCGTCGGCCGATCCGGCAAATTGCTTGACCGCATGCTGACGGCGATCGGGTTAGACCGTAGCTCCGTGTACATCGCCAACATCGTGCCCTGGCGTCCGCCGGGCAATCGCACCCCCACCCCTCAGGAATCGCAAATCTGTCTCCCGTTCATCTTGCGGCAGATCGAACTTGCCGACCCCGACATACTGGTCTGCCTCGGCGGCCCGTCGGCACAGACGCTGCTCGGCATCAAAGAAGGCATCACCAAAACACGGGGACGATGGTTCTCCTTTGAAACAGGCAAGCGCGAAATCCGCGCCATGCCGACGTTCCATCCGGCCTTCCTGCTGCGCAGTCCACTACAGAAGCGGTTCGCGTGGCGCGATTTCCTGGCAATAAAAAAGGCGCTCGATCACCGATAGGCGACCAGAATTGCCCCGGCGGCAATCAGCGCCACTCCGAGCCAGTTCGGCGCGGTCAAGCGCTCGCCTAGAAACACAACGCCGAACAGTGCCACCAACACGACGGAAAGCTTGTCGATGGGCGCGACCTTGGCGGCGTCGCCTATTTTCAATGCACGGAAATAGCAGACCCACGACGCACCGGTTGCCAGCCCCGATAGCAAAAGAAACAGATAACTGCGCGAAGAGATTGCGCCAGGTGACTGAAATTGTCCGGTCGCCAAAAGGATGAAAGCAAGCGTCACCAAAATCACAACAGTACGAATGAAGGTGGCGAAGTCGGCATTGACGTTTTCCACGCCGACCTTGGCAAAGATCGCAGTGAAGGCCGCGAAGATTGCCGATAGAACCGCCCATAGCTGCCAGGTTGAGGTCACGTTCACCCCGTAACGGCAAATTTGGTTGCAAACAGAATCGCGAGGACAATCACCGCAAGCGAGGCCTCCCGCATCTTGCCGGAAATAATTTTAACGAGAGCGTAGGTGATAAAGCCCAAGCCGATGCCGGTCGCAATCGAATAGGTCAGTGGCATTGTGATTGCTGTAACGACAGCGGGCGCATATTCGGTCACGTCCTCCCAATCTATCTCTGCGAGACCGCGCGCCATCACGCAAGCAACATAGAGCAAGGCAGCCGCCGAGGCATAGACAGGCACCATCCCTGCGAGCGGCGCAAAAAACAGCGCCAGCAGAAAGAATAGTCCGACAAATGCAGCGGTCAGTCCGGTGCGACCGCCCGCCGAAACACCCGCTGCGCTTTCTATGTAGCTTGTGGTCGTCGACGTGCCGATCAAGGCGCCAAACATGGCCGCGAAACTGTCGGAGATGAGTGCCTGCTTCATTCGCGCAAGCTTGCCGTTCTTCATCAGGCCGGTGCGGTGGGTGACCCCGATAAGTGTCCCCGCATTGTCAAATACGTCCACGAACAGAATCGAGAACACCACGATCAGGAATGTGAGCTCGCTCACGCGAGAAAAATCGAGCTGTAGAAAGGTCGGGGCCATCGACGGCGGCACCGAAACGATGCCGTTGAACTGTGAAAGACCAAAAGGCAATCCGATCGCAGTGACGACGAGGATCCCGATCAAGGTGCCGCCCAACATGCGCCGATAGTTGAGCCCGGCTATCAACACAAAGCCGAGCAGCATCAGCGCAGGTATCGGCTTGGTCAGATCGCCAAGCGTTACAAGCGTGGCCGGATGGTCAACGATTACCTTTGCTTCTTCGAGCGCGATAATCCCCAGAAACAAACCTATGCCGGCAGAAACTGCGAGCTTGAGGTTCTGGGGAATGGCATCGATGACGTATTGTCGTATCGGAAATACAGAGATCAGAAAAAACAAAACGCCTGAGCAGAACACCGCAGCGAGCGCTTGCTGCCACGTATAATTGTAGGTCAGCACAACAGTGAAAGCGAAGAACGCGTTGATGCCCATGCCCGGCGCGAGAGCGATCGGATAATTGGCATAAAATGCCATGACCAAAGTGCTGACCGCGGCTGCGAGGCACGTCGCAACAAAAACCGCTCCCTGATCCATTCCGGTCTTGCCGAGAATGATGGGATTGACGAACACGATGTACACCATCGTCAGAAACGTGGTGACGCCGGCTATAAATTCCGTGCGGACGTCCGTCCCTTGCTCGGAAAGTCCGAAATATCGATCCAGCAATGTTGAGGCTGGCGCTCTGGTCTTCCGGCCTACCTGAGCGCGCTTTGGCTGCCTGGGCATATCGTTCCCATCGCGGAGTGCGGTTTACCAGCCTAACTCGGCTGAGGTCCTTCGTCAGAACTGATGTGAGCGCTGTGGATACTCTGAATTTGCAATGCCGCTTCGATTTATCGCATGCATCGAACAGATTTGGTTTCCACGCTGTACCGGCGGCGACTATAGTTGCTTAAGGACATTTAAACGGAGCTCGTCATGGATTTTGATCCTGTCCTACTGGCCCGTTTGCAATTCGCTTTCACTATCGTTTTTCACATCATCTTTCCGAGCTTCACGATCGGGCTATCCGCGTACCTGGCGACGCTCGGCGCGCTGTGGCTGCGCACCGGCAACGACCGGTATCAGCAACTCATGCGATTCTGGACGAGAATTTTTGCGGTCTCTTTCGCCATGGGCGTCGTTTCGGGCATCGTGCTGTCATACCAGTTCGGCACCAATTGGAGCCGTTTCTCGCTCGTCGTTGGCAATATCGTCGGTCCCTTGATTGGCTATGAAGTTTTGAGCGCATTCTTTCTGGAGGCGACGTTCCTTGGCGTGCTTTTGTTCGGATTCAATCGCGTGCCACCTTGGCTTTATGTCCTTTCGGCTGCGATTGTTGCCGTCGGCACCGCGATATCGGCCTTCTGGATTTTATCGGCGAACAGCTGGATGCAAACGCCAACCGGCCACCAAATGATTGGCGGCATCGCGCACCCAGCAGACTGGCTGGCCATCGTCTTCAATCCGAGTTTTCCATATCGCTTCGCCCATATGCTCAATGCCGCGTACCTCACGACCGGTTTCGTGGTGCTCGCGGTTGGCGCACGCTATATCGTTGCAGGCCGCCACCTCGAAGAGGGGCGGACGATGCTCAGGATGGCAATCGGACTTACCGCAATCCTGGCTCCGCTGCAGTTGTTCCTCGGCGATCAACACGGACTTAACACGCTGCAACATCAGCCGATCAAAATCGCAGCCATGGAAGCGCATTGGGACGGAAGCAAGCCAGGTGATTTCCATATCTTTGCCTGGCCGGACGAAGTGGCTGGAGTGAACCGTTTCGAATTGTCGATCCCGAAAGCAGGGTCACTGGTCCTGACCCATCGCATGAACGGATTGTTCCCTGGCCTCAACAGCGTACCTGCATCCGATCGGCCTCCGGTCAAGACGGTGTTTTTCGCGTTCCGCATCATGCTTGCAATCGGCTTCTTCATGATTGGCGCCGCGCTTTTCGGCGCCTTCCTGTGGTGGCGCGGAACATTGTTCGAGACACGCTGGTATTTGCGCATAATGTCTCATTGCTGGTGGATGGGCTTTGTCGCGGTCATAGCGGGCTGGGTCGTAACCGAAAGCGGGCGCCAGCCATGGATTGTGCAAGGTATTTTGCGCACCGCAGACGCCACATCACCCGTACCGAGCGCGAGTATCGCGGGCACGTTGGCTTTATTCGTACTGTCCTACGCTATCGTGTTCTGGTTTGGCATCTATTACATCAATCGTCTGATCGCGCAGGGGCCACAAAAGTCTGCGACCGAGACAGTCCCGTTTTCACCGAGCCCGATTTCCGCGGCGCAAGACGCCGGACGTGAGGCAATGCAACGTTGAAAGGCGTGACGTCATGGAATGGTACCTCCCCCTGATCTGGGCTGCCCTGATCGGTACCGCCGTATTCATGTACGTGCTTCTCGACGGCTTCGATCTGGGCATCGGCATACTTTTTCCGACCGCGCGCACCGAGAGCGAACGCGATCAGATGACGCGTACGATTGCTCCGTACTGGGACGGTAACGAGACCTGGCTCGTACTTGGGGGCGCTGGTCTGTTTGTGGCATTTCCCAAGGCGTATTCGATCATCATGCCGGCGTTCTACTTGCCCGTCATCGTGATGCTTCTGTCGTTGGTTTTTCGCGGTGTGGCATTTGAATTTCGCCACGTTTCCTACAGCAAGACCGGCTGGAATATTGCCTTCAATGTCGGCTCGACGCTCGCGAGCTTCTCTCAGGGTGTGATCCTCGGCGGTCTCATTCAAGGAGTTGCCGTGCGCGACGGCGCCTTCAGTGGCGGTTCGTTCGACTGGGCAACACCTTTTGCGTTCCTCTGCGGACTGTCCCTGATCGCAGGTTACGCGCTGTTGGGCGCTACATGGCTTGCCATGAAAACGGAAGGCCCGGTGGCGCAACGCGCCCGCGGCCAAGCAAAATTCCTGCTGCTGGCAGTCCTTGTATGCATGGCCGCGGTGAGCCTATGGACGCCACTCAGCCAGCCACGCATCGCAGAGCGCTGGTTCACTTTGCCCAATTTCTATTTTCTTTGGCCGGTGCCACTGGTTACTGCGCTCACCGCCTATCTCACATGGCGATGGATCGAAAACGGGCGCGAGGTGCCGCCGTTCCTAGCGACGATGGCACTTTTCCTTTTTGGTTTTCTTGGACTCGTAATTTCCAACTTCCCCTATCTCGTCCCACCGTCTCTTACGGTTTGGGATACAGCGGCAGCGCCGGCCAGCCAGATTTTTATGCTGCTTGGCACGCTTCTGCTGTTGCCGATCATTCTCGGCTACGTCGCGTTTATCTACTGGCTGTTCCGCGGCAAGGTACGCGAGGGCGAAAGCTATCACTAGCTACTGCGGCCGCTGCATCGACCATCCGATGCGGATCAGCGGCAACATTCCCTGCACCGCACGCGGGAATGAGCGCGGCACCTCGGGTACCATTTCCGGAAATTGAACCTTCAGCGTCTCGGGAGCAGTGCCGCTGTTATCGGCAGCTGGCCAAACCAAAATGCCGCCCTGTGTGCGCATGTCAGTCGAAGACACCCACGGGCTGCGCTCCGGCGCCCAGGCAAAATAGAGGTGCGGTCGGCTCGGCGCGGCAAGCGCGACGAGCGGTGCAACTCGCGGATCACCGCTCAAATAGGCTAGCGGCTTGCCAGTGCGGCGCTGGAAGATATCTGCGTAGAAGCGACCCTCGGCGTTTGCCGGTTGCGCAATCTTGAGATCGGAACCCAACGCCCACGGAAAAATCGCGATCGAGAGCGCGACTAGAACCGGCGGTGCCACCAGCAGACCGAGCCAGGCTGAAGAAACCAACCGTTCTCGGTAAAGAAGAATTTTGTCGCCAGCAGCGACAATGACCGCAAGCCCTGAAAGCACGACAAGCGGCGCGAGACTGCCGAGCGGCCCAAGTCGGCCGCTTGCAAAAGCGACAATGACCGCCATGAGCGCAGGCGCCAACGCAAAGATAAACACAAAGGTGCGAGCGAACGGGTCGACAGGGTTACGGTCGATCTCCGGCGCGCGTTCTCGAGGATGTCGTGGCCAGCCGCTTGTCAATGCCACGAGCAATGCTAGCCCAAGATGCGTAAGAAGCAGCGCGAAGATCAACCAAAGCGCCGGTGACAGCCGCCCAGTTGCGGCGAAGCTTTCGTCAATTCCCTCCAGTATCAGCGAACGACCGCTCCTGAACCAGATGACGTGCGGAAAAACGACGATGCAGAGGAGCAGCACGGCGATCCACGGCTCGGGCCGCTGCGCAGCGCTTCTTCCGCGAGCGGATGCAGCCGTAAAGACGATCATGATTACAAGCAGGATCACGCCGACATAGTTGGCGAGCAGCAGCAAGCCAAGATCGAGCGCAAGCAGAAACCAATAGCCACGCCTGCCCTCACCGACCGCGCGCCAGTAGAAAAGTAGACCCAGTGCCCATAACGGTGCCGCCAGCACCGCTGGACCAAAATCCGGACTGGGCACCGCATAGGCCGCAATGCCAACCATCAGCAATATGGCCAGGATCGCGTGCCGGGTACCGACAATACCGCGTCCGAGGACGAATATCGCCCAGTAGGTCAGAACGATGCAGGCCTGCGCCAATGCATACAGGCCGAAGCTGCCGGCGATCCTGAAGGCCACCTCCCCCAGCCAAAAGGCCAGCGGTGGTCCGAGATAGCTGCCAAGCACGAATTCGCGGCCGATTGCGAGCAGCAGCGGCACTTCGCCTGGAGGAGCGCCGTAAAAGATCGTGGGTATCAGGGTCCAAAGCGCGGCTTGTGTCAGCGCGGCGGTCCAGAAGACCACCGCCGGGCGCCCGCGCAAGAATTCAACAAGCAGAGATACGTAATGCATTGGCCCGCGGTTGGGTGAGAATTACGGTAACCGGGCAGAAATAGAGAAGCTGCGCTAAAGAGGCAACAACTCGGCGATGGTTTCATCCGGTGCACCGCCCAAAGCCGCTAATTTGGCTGCTACCGGCGCAAACGATTTCCGGTGGTGAACGGTCGGCCCAAGGCGAGCCAGCGCGGCAAAATGCTCCGGTACGCTGTATCCCATGTGCCGTTCGAAGCCATAACCGGGATAAGCGCGGCCCAACTGCGTCATAAGTCGGTCGCGCGTGACTTTCGCAACAATCGACGCTGCTGCAACCGACACGACCAACGCATCGCCCGATACGACCGTCTGACAATCGCAACCACAATCGATCCTCTGGTTTCCGTCGACGAAAACCAGCTTTGGTCGCACCGGGAGCGCCTTGACCGCACGGGCAAGTGCCCAGAGGGATGCACGCAATATGTTGTCACGATCTATGCGATCGACGGCGCCAAACGCCACAGCCACCTGAGCGGTCGCGCAGATTTTCAAGTACAGTTTCTCGCGCTCCTCGGCGTCAAGCTTCTTGGAATCGTTGAGTCCACGGGGAATACGTTCCGGGTCGAGCACAACCGCCGCGGCAACAACCGGTCCCGCGAGCGGACCCCTTCCCGCCTCGTCGCACCCCGCAACTGGAAAGATTCCCTTGTTGAGCGCACGGCGCTCGCGCCGGAATGTTGGTCGCAAAACCGGTTCATTGAGCGGCAATCGTTCGCTGGGCTTTGACGTCTTGGCCATCTGCCGCGATGAGGACGCGGAAGTGTGGCCAAGTCAATGCAAAGCCTCGTTTACATGTGGATGGCGTGGAGATCTTGCCCGACTCCTAGAGCAGGCTCAATTGCTGAGCGGCCGGGCCAGGTTTTTGGAAATGCTCTGTGGTCAGCGAGGTTCGCGATGCATTCAATCCCAACTTTTCGCATGCCATCTCGAAGCGGCGCCCGATCATCCACGCATAAGGTCCGGTGCCCTTCATGCGGGTTCCCCACGTGGAATCGTAGTCCTTTCCGCCGCGCATATCGCGTATCAGCTTGAAGACGTGACGATAGCGATCGGGATAATTCGCGATCAGCCATTCCCGGAAGAGATCCCGTACTTCCAGCGGCAGGCGCAATAATACGTAGCCGGCTTCCTTCACACCTGCCGTTTTGGCGGCATCAAGAATGCGCTCGATCTCCATGTCGTTGAGCGCAGGAATGACCGGCGCCACCATAACGGTCGCCGGCACGCCCGCCTGTGCAAGTCGTCGCAAGGTCTCCAGCCGACGCATCGGTGTCGCCGCTCGCGGCTCCATTTTGCGAGCGAGTGTCGGATCGAGTGAGGTCACCGACAGCGCAACTTTCGCCAGATTACGCTCAGCCATGCGGGCCAGGATGTCCAGATCGCGGAGTACAAGGGCTGATTTCGTCACGATGCCGACCGGGTGGCCCGCGCGGTCCAGCACCTCCAGAATTCGGCGCATGACTTTGTAGCGCCGCTCAATCGGCTGATATGGATCGGTGTTGGTGCCGATCGCGATGACCTTTGGCTCGTATCCGGGTGCCGACAATTCCTTTTCCAACAGCGCTGCGGCCTCGGGCTTCACCAGCAGCTTGGATTCAAAATCGAGACCAGGAGACATGCCGAGGTATGCGTGCGTCGGACGCGCGAAGCAGTAGACGCAGCCATGCTCGCACCCGCGATACGGATTGATCGACCGGTCGAAGCCAATATCAGGCGATTCATTGCGGGTAATAATCTTTCGCGTTGCGTCGACCGTGACCGTCGTCTTGAACGGCGGGAGTTCGTCAAGCGTCCTCCAGCCGTCATCGAACGCGACACGGGCCAGCGGCTCGTAACGCCCAGACGCGTTGCTCTGCGCGCCCCTGCCACGCCTGCGCTCATGGTCGACTACAACCCCGAGAAGCTCGCTGACGTCGTCATAGGCGCCCGCCGGCGCGGAGGGCAGCTCCTTCGCCGGCGAGCGTCTTTGGGCTGCGTGTGATCGAGCCATGTCTGTACCCTATCGGCCTAATGTGAACATAACAAGAACGCTTTTCAAGAAGCCCCCGTTTGGACAGTCATCCGCTCGATCTCGTGGGGTGGAAGAATCCCCCTACCTGATATGGTGGCAACGGGGATACGGGGGCTGCAGTTCCATGCTGAGCGCGATCATTTCGACCCACGAATCGGAGCGCTCCCTGGTGCCCACGCTGGCTGCCCTTGTGCCCGGCGCGGCGGCGGGGCTCCTCGCGGATGTCGTGGTCGCCGACGCAAACTCGCGCGATGCCACCGCGGAGGTGGCGGATATCGCCGGTTGCCGCTTTCTGGCCTCAAGCGATCCGCTTGGAGCACGGCTGAAAGCAGCCGCCGCGACAACGCGAAGTCCATGGCTTCTTTTTCTTCGGGCGGGCGCAACGCCACAGTCAGGCTGGATCGAGGCCACTGAGCATTTCATCCGCACATCGAGTGAAGTCGATGGCCCGCCTGCTGCTGCGGTTTTCCGCGCGCTTGATGTCACGAATTACCGGCGTCCGCGGTTTTCCGAGATTGCTGCGCTGTTCATCGCGGCTCTTGGGGTGCCAAAACCCGAGCAGGGCCTCCTGATTCCTCGCCGGTTTTATGATGCGATTGGCGGCCACCGAGACATCGAGGATGCGGAAGCGGACCTGCTGCGCAGGATCGGCCGGCGCCGACTGACACTCCTGCCCGCGGCAGTCACAACGGCCCGCTAAATATACTTGACTTTGTCAACTAACTTGCCGACCTTCCATGGCCATGGCAAATCGAGCAAGCGTCTCGGCCGTCCGCCGGTTCAATCGATTTTATACGCGGCAGATTGGTGTCCTGCGCAAGACTTACCTCGACAGCCCCTACTCGCTCGGCGAAATGCGGGTGCTGTATGAACTCGCGCAGAACGACCGACTTACCGCCAGCGACATCGCGCGCGCCCTCGACCTTGATGCAGGATATCTCAGCCGGCTTCTGCGCAATTTCGAGAAGCGCGGCTTGATCAGCCGCAAGACCTCGAAGAAAGATGCTCGGCAGAGCCATCTCGCTTTGACGGCACGCGGCCGCAAGCTCTTCGCGCCGATGGAAGAGCGGTCCCAACGCGCTGCGGGCGCCATGCTCGACAAACTCAAACCCGCCCAGCAATCGCGGATCGTCGCGGCAATGACCTCGATCGAAACTCTTCTGACCAACGGACAGACTGCAAGGTTCGATGCCAAGCCTTCTTACACGCTGCGTAATCCTCAGGCCGGCGACTTTGGCTGGATTATTTCACGTCATGCCCAGCTTTACTTGCAGGAGTATGGCTGGGGCGAACCATTCGAAGGACTTTGCGCGCAAATCGTCGCCGATTGTGTCAACAACTTCGATGCGGAGCGTGAGCGATGCTGGATCGCGGAGTTGAACGGCGAAAATGTCGGCTGCGTGATGCTGGTGAAGGATGACCAGCCTCGTGTTGCGCGCATCCGTCTGCTTCTGGTCGATCCGAAAGGGCGCGGGCTGGGTCTCGGCGTGAAGCTAGTCGACGAGTGCGTGCAGTTTGCGCGCGGCGCGGGATACGCAAAGATCACATTGTGGACCCACAGCGTGCTGACGGCGGCACGCCACGTCTACGAGAAAGCCGGCTTCACACTTACATCGAGCGAGCCGCGACATAGTTGGGGCAAAGATGTCGTGGCGGAGTTTTGGGACCTCGACCTGTAGCGCGCCAAGAAATCAGGCCGTTGCGCCTTTGGCCTTCGGGCGGCGCAAATGTTCATCGAGCCGCGGCAGGATCTCCACGAAATTGCACGGCCGGTAACGATAGTCGAGCTGATGCACCAGGATTTCGTCCCAGGCGTCCTTGCAGGCGCCCGGTGATCCCGGAAGACAGAAAATATAAGTCGCATTGGCGACGCCAGCGGTGGCGCGCGTCTGGATCGCCGAAGTGCCGATTTTCCGCTCACTCACAAGGAGAAACATGGCGGCAAAGCCGTCCATGCGTTTTTCAAACAGCGGCTCAACGGCCTCGGGCGTCACGTCGCGGCCGGTAAATCCCGTACCGCCCGTCGTGATAATCACGTCGATCAGTTTGTCGGCAATCCAGGCCTTGATCTGGTCACGGATCGCTTTGACCTCGTCCCTGACAATTGTCCGCGCCGCCACGGCATGGCCAGCCGCGCGAATGCGTTCGACCAGTGTCGCTCCGGATTTGTCGTCGGCTTCCTCGCGCGTGTCTGACACCGTCAGAACTGCGATCTTCAGCGGAACAAATTGTCGGCTTTCATCGATGCCGGCCATTTCGGGTCGTCTCGCTACACCTGGCCCGAGAAGGTATTGCACGCCGATACCTTTCCCTCTTTCAAGCCGGTCATGAACCACCGCTGTCGTTGCGCGGAAGAGCCGTGAGTAAAAGCATCGGGTACGACGTAACCGCGTGACTGCTGCTGGAGCCTGTCGTCACCAATCGCTGCCGCGGTCTGCATCGCCGCTTCCACATCACCCGGCTCGAGTGATTTCCAGCGTTGGTTTGAATTGTTCGCCCAAACGCCCGCAAGGCAGTCGGCCTGCAATTCGACCCGCACCTGGATACGGTTGGCTTCGACCTTGCTGCCGGCCGAGCGCTGCGCGTTCTGCACCTGCGGCAAGATGCCCAGCAGATTTTGCACGTGATGACCGACCTCATGCGCAATCACATAGGCCTCCGCGAATTCGCACGCCTTGCCGCTGCAGCCGCGGAAGCGCGCCTGGATGTCGCGGAAGAAAGAGGTGTCGAGATAAATGCGCCGGTCGTTCGGACAGTAGAACGGTCCCATGGCTGCTTGCGCCATGCCGCAACCGCCTTGCACAACACCTGAATACAGCCGCAGCCGCGGCACAGTGTACTGCTGGCCGTTCTGCTTGAAAATTTCCTTCCAGGTATCTTCTGTGTTGCCGAGAACGGCAGCGACAAAATCGCCCATCTGGTCGGCCGGCTTGCTTGTCGTTTGCCCCGACTGCGGTTGGTACGGCTGCTCGACGTGCCGGCCGCCGTTCACGATCTCGGCGCCGCCGATCAGAACGCTCGGGTCTATACCGAGCGCCCAGCCGATCAGTCCGAGAATGATGACGGTTCCGATCCCGAGGCCGCCGCCGCCGATCGGGATGCCCATACCGCCGCCGCCGACGCCGCCGCCGTCGCCGCGCGTATCCTCGACATTGTCGCTACGGCGAAAATCATCCCAACGCATGACGGGTTCCTCCGAAGATTTGTCGCAATAATCGCTGAACTGCGCGCGCTCGTCCAACTCCGTCGTAATCGGCCGAACTGCTTACCTCTAAGTCAGTATTAAATAGGCAGAATTTGCCGACTTTCGAGCCGCGATCATAAACCGCTTTTTTACTTTGCGCGCTCAATATGCAGGCCTGTCGGTTGTAGGTCCCGCGTCGCCGACCGCGTCGCCTGAGTCAGAGTCCTGAGTCATGGTTGTGTCGCGTCGCGGGGCGCCCTCAAGGGCGCCCCGTGGAGTTTCAGAGAGTCCGCAGCCGCATCGCATCCTCGTCGGTGATTGCATCGCCGGAATGGAAAAGCTGCCGGCGGCTTCGGTCGATCTCGTCTTCGCAGATCCACCTTACAACCTTCAGCTTGCAAGCGATCTCAAGCGGCCGGACGACTCGCACGTCGATGCGGTCGATGACGACTGGGACAAATTTGCAAGCTTCTCCGCCTATGACGAATTCACACGACGCTGGCTCACGGCCTGTCGCCGCGTGATGAAACCAGCTGCTACGATCTGGGTCATCGGCTCCTATCACAATATTTTTCGCGTCGGCACGATCATGCAGGATCTCGGATTCTGGATCCTGAACGACGTCATCTGGCGCAAATCGAATCCGATGCCGAACTTCCGCGGCCGCCGCTTCACGAATGCCCACGAAACTCTGATATGGGCTTCACGCGATGCTGACGCCCGCGGGTACACCTTCAACTACGAGACGCTGAAGGCCGGCAACGAAGATATCCAAGTGCGTTCCGACTGGACGCTGCCGCTGTGCACGGGCGAAGAACGTCTGAAGGGAAACAACGGCAAAAAACTTCACCCGACCCAGAAGCCGGAAGCCTTGCTTGCGCGCGTGCTCCTGTCGAGCACACGCCCCGACGATCTCGTGCTGGACCCATTCTCCGGAACCGGCACGACCGGCGCGGTCGCCAAGCGGCTCGGCCGACGCTTTGTCGGTTGCGAGCAGGATGCGAAATACGCAAAGGCGGCCGAGAAACGCATCGCGGCAACCAAGCCGCTCGAAGCGCCGTCGATTGCTCCGTTCGTCACGGCACGTGAAGCACCGCGTGTACCTTTCGCGGCCTTGATCGAGCGCGGGCTCGTTACACCGGGCGCATGCCTGGTGGATTCCAAAAAACGACACAAGGCGCTCGTGCGTGCCGATGGCGCCGTATCTCTCGACGGCACCGTCGGCTCAATCCACCGGATCGGGGCGATCGCGCAAGGTCTCGACGCGTGCAACGGTTGGACTTTCTGGCACCTCGAGACGCCGAAGGGACTCACGCTCATCGACGAGTTGCGCGCAAAAGTGCGCGCAGAAATGGCCTAGCTCACCTGACGGAAAACGGAAGAGCGTACGGCCGACCGAACGCAACACCCGCCGTCACGGTCTGCACCGGCTTCAGATAAGTTTTCCCTTCGCGTTTGTTGTTGCGGGTATCGACGAACGATACCGGGCCTTCGACCAATTCCATGATCGCGACGTCACCGGGCGCGCCGACCTGCAGCGTACCTAGTTTAGGAATGCGATTGATGATTTTCGCCGGGTTGATTGTCGCCATCGCGACCACCTGCTCGAGCGTGAAGCCCAATCCCATGAACTTCGACATGACCCAGGGAAGATAGGGCATGCCCGGCGTGTTGCCGGAAACGGCGTGAAGGTCCGACGAGATCGTGTCGGGACCGCATCCACCTGGAATTGCCACTTCGGCGACCGTGTAGTCGAAACTCCCGCCGCCATGCCCAACGTCGAAGATCACGCCACGCTGTTTTGCGGCGAGCGCCGCCGGCAATAGTTTTCCGTCCTGCACGATATTGGTAAATGCGCCGGCGATATTGGGTGCGCCCGAGTATGCGTGCGTGAGGATGTCACCTGGACGCAGCAAGTCGAGGATTTGCGACATCAGCGCGCCGGTTTCGACCCCACCGATGTGACACATAATCTTCGCCGGCGTTCCAGACTGCTCGCACGCGAGGATCGCGCGCTTGAGCGGCTCGGTCCCGTGTTTGGCGATGACGTTTTCGGACATGCGCACTTTGGCACCGAGTGCGATATCCGAGTTTTCGCCGATTGTCTTGGCGCAAGCGTCCACCTGCGCAAAATCGATGTTGTAGAGCTCGGCAATAGGAAACGGCGTCAGCCCGATATTGGCGATATGCACGAAAGCGTAAAGCCGGGTACGGGTCTGTCCAACAATGAAGCGTCGAAACGCGGCGAAATTGTTTGCACCGGCGTCGCCCGCCGACACACAGGTGGTCGCGCACTGATTCACGACCGATTCGTCGGCAGGGAGGCCGATGGCCGAGCCATAGGGATAAACATGGCTGTGCAGATCGACGAGACCCGGCGTCACCAGCTTGCCGGAGGCATTGATCACACGCAGCGCGCGGGCCTCGGCAATATCCGGCTCGACCGCCTCAATCACGCCAAACCGTATACCGATGTCGCGCCGGCCGCGCAGCGACTGACTGGGATCGAGCACATCGCCGCCTTTGACAAGTAGGTCGAATTTGTCATTCGGCCCCATTGCGGCTTGCGTGCCGGTGATCCCGGCAGTAACGGCGAGCGAAGCAGTCGAGGCGAGAAACGCGCGGCGTGACAGCATGGTCGTCCCCCGGTTTGGTATTTTGCCGGATGTTATCGCCCGCAGCGGCGCGCCGTCGAGTGGATAGCCTCAGCCAGATATCGTTTCGTAGAGAAATTCCAGTGCGCGGCCGGCGAAAGCGCCCATATTGGCTTGTCTATCCGCGCTGCCGGTACGCAGGGTCATCGCTCGCTCAACGGGCCCGGCCATCGCCATGCAAGTATGGCCCGCCGGATCGCCATACCGATTTCCCGTGGGCCCACTGGCGCCGGTTTCGCCGAGACCCCACGTCGCGCTATGCCGCTCGCGAACACGGCGCGCGATCAGCAGTGAATAAGCTTCGGTCGCGGGCCGCAGGCCGGACATGTCGCCGTCGCCGATACTAAGCAGCGCCATACGCGACGCCTTCGTGTAGACCACTGCGCCACCGACGAAATACGCCGAAGCGCCAGGTACCGCGAGCAACGCCGCCGCTACGAGCCCACCAGTTGAAGACTCGGCGATGGCGATTGTCTCGCCACGCTCGATCAGACGCGCCGCAATTTTTTCCGCAATCGACTGGAACAGCTCCATCAGTCGACCCTCTCTGCGCGACCGAGCTGGCAAAGCACGCGAAACACTCCAACGTCAGACTTTGCAAATTGGCGCGACAAATCCACACCGATTTTTTCCGCGTCGGCCTGTCGAAGCGTATCGACCATCAGGCAGGCCTTGATCTTCTTGTCGCCGCCGCGAAGCTTCTCTTCCATCGAGACTGGTTGAGCCGACGGATCGACCGCCTGCCAGATTTCGCACGCAGCAACAGAAGTGTCTTGCACCAGGTCTTCAGCAATATTAGCAAGCGTGGCCCCGTCGGGCGCGTCATCGACGAACCGAACGGTCACAACGAAAGCGCCGCGGAAACCACCACGCCGCAGTGTTCGCCGGCACACCGTCCTGTTCATGTTGAGGAAGATTTCCGACATGACCATGCGGGTCATCGGCGTCGGATTGTCGAGCCGTTCGAGATAAGCCTTCGACGTCAGGACGTCCGGCGACTCGACCAGATAGAAATTGAAATAATCGGCGCTGCCGGAAATCGCCTGATGTCGCCTTCCGAACAAGAAACCGGGAACGGCGAGCCGCTCCAACAGATGCTCGCCCTGAAACCAGGCCTCGAATTCCGCCTCGCGACCGTCGCGGCAATCATTGAAGATCGCGAGAACCCCCGGTTGCCCCGCCATCGCTATTTCGCTGCCACCACCATGATTTCGACTTTGTAGTCCGGCGACGCGAGCTTGGCCTCGACCGTAGCACGTGCAGGCGTGTTGCCGGCTGCAACCCAGGAATCCCACACGGCATTCATTTCGGCAAAATTCGCCATGTCGGTGATCCAGATATTGGCCGAAAGGAGTTTGCTTTTGTCGGTACCGGCTTTTGCCAAAAAACCGTCGATCTGCCGGAGAATGTCCTTGGTTTGATCGCCGGTGCTTTTGCCCTTCGGGGCGTCGGCAACAATGCCGGCGAGATAAACGGTATTTCCGTGCACTACGGCCTTGCTCATGCGCGGCCCTGCATCGTGACGTTCGATACTCATGCGTCTCCCCATAAATTTCGAACCCGCTTCGTAGCGGTGTTTGATGCCTTTGGGAACAGGTGTTGGAGGCGATCCGTTAAGCGAACTATCGACGTTCGAGGGCGTGCGCGAGAACCTTGCGCATGACATTCGGCAACGCCTCATCTGCCAAGTCGTTGATCTTGACCCATCGGGCACCTTTTGGCGCGGTCGTGGCGCGTTGCAGGTGTGCGACGAAGACCGTCAATTCGAGCGGGAAATGAGTGAATGTGTGCCGCACCGTACCGGACAGTTGGTGCCATCGTGTTTCGGCTTCCAATCGCGGCGCCGTGCGACGGGCACGACTCTTGTCAAAGTCATGCGTCCATTCGCTTCCGGGCACTTCCATCATCGACCCAAGCAGGCCCTTCTCCGGACGCCGACGAAGCAACACGCGACCGTCAGCGCGCAGCGCAACAAACGCCGCCCCGCGACGCAATTTGCCTTCAGCTTTTGGTCGTTTGCGCGGAAACGTTTCCTGATCGCCGCGTGCATACGCAGCGCACGCGCTTTGCCAAGGACAAAGAACGCATGCCGGACGCTTCGGCGAGCAGATTGTGGCTCCAAGGTCCATGAGAGCCTGGGCAAAATCCCCCGTTCGGCTCCTGGGCAACAAAGAAGTGGCAAGTTGTTTGATCGCAGGCTTTGCCGTCGGCAACTCGTTTTCAGCCGCGAATAGCCGCGTCACGACGCGCTCGACATTCCCATCGACCGGAACCGCCGGACAATCGAAAGCGATCGCTGCCACCGCCGCCGCGGTGTAGTCGCCGATGCCGGGCAGATCGCGAAGGGCTTCAACGTTATCCGGGAAACGTCCACCGTGGCGTTCAACCACAGCTTTCGCGCAGGCATACAAATTGCGCGCTCGCGCGTAATAGCCAAGCCCGGCCCAGGCGCGAAGGACATCATCAAGACTGGCCGCGGCAAGCGTATCGACTGTAGGCCAACGCGACAGAAACCGAGTGTAATAAGGGCCGACAGCTTTCACCGTTGTTTGCTGAAGCATGATTTCGGACAGCCACACGTGGTAAGGGTCCGCACGCTCGCCGCGCCTGGCGCGCCAGGGCAATGTTCGCGCGTGGCGGTCGTACCAGGCGAGCAGTTCGGCCGGGTCCGGCGTCTGGACTTTCTTTCGCGGAGGCGATCGGACTGCTACGGTCATGATGCCGACGATGGCACAAGGCACGCACCAATGAGCAAGTCCCCGCGCGGTTTTCCCCGGCCACTTTCGGAACTGCTGAGTGCGACTTTAGGAGATGTGCTCAAAGCCCAAGGCTTCGCGTCAACTGAGATTATTTCACGCTGGCCCGATATCGTCGGCGCCGAGATCGCCGCGCACAGCGAACCGATCAAGATCAACTGGCCGCGTCCGGTCGGCGACGAGGCCCCGGAACCGGCCACCCTTGTCCTGCGGGTCGAAGGCCCGGCGGCACTTGAAATCCAACATCTGTCGGCCGTCATCTTGGAAAGGGTAAACCGCTTTTTCGGCTGGCAGGCGATTGGCCGCATTGCCCTGCGCCAGGCCCCCCTCAGGCACCGTGAAAAGCCGAAGCCGCAGACGATCGATCCTTTCTTGGCTACGGAGGTCGCCGAAACTTTACCGGATATTAAAGACGACAATCTGCGTCAGGCGCTTGGCCGGCTGGGGGCTGCGATCAAGCGAAATTGAGGACGCGGACCGGCTTGGCAGGTCGGCCCGGCATTGCCACAATTGTGCTGTCCAGCTAGCCAGTGGCCGTTCAGACCGGCAATTCAGCCCCAGGAGCCTCCGTTGCAAATTACCCGCCGCGAATTTTGCCAGACCACGGCCGCTGTGGCGCTCGCCACCGCAGTGCTCGGTGTTTCACTGCCATCTTTGGCGGCCGACACCGTACCTGCCAGCGAACTGATGAAACCAGACGCATTGCCGGAAATGGCGATGGGTGACGAGAAGGCGCCGGTGACCATTATTGAGTATGCGTCGATGACGTGCCCCCACTGCGCGCATTTTCAGGAAACTACATTTCCTGAAATCAAGAAGCGCTACATCGACACGGGCAAAGTACGCTGGATCTTCCGCGAGTTTCCGCTCGACAATCTAGCCGCCGCTGCGTTCATGCTGGCGCGCTGCGCCGGCAAAGATGACAATGAAAAATATTTTGCACTGGTCGACACCCTGTTTCGCCAGCAGCGGCAATGGGCCGTCGAAAAGCCTATACCTCCGCTGCTTGCCATCGCCAAACAGGCCGGTCTGACCGAGCAGAGTTTCAATGCCTGCCTGGCGAATCAGCAGGTGCTCGACGGCATCGAAAGCATCCGGAAACGTGCCGTGGACAAATTCAAGGTCCAATCGACGCCCACTTTTTTCATCAACGGAACGCAGTACCCCGGCGCTTTGTCGGCCGAGGAAATGACCAAGCTGATTGACCCCTATCTCAAGGGCTAACAAGGGTTTTTTGGCCCTTTGGGCGTAGGCGCGACCTGCGTCGCAACGCGGCTTTAGCGTTCGCCATTCCCGAAAGGTATGGAAAACCGCCCTGACATTCCGCGGGGTAGTTGCCCTTGCGAGCGTTGCGATTCATTCTCCGGGCCGATGCGGCGATGCCATTAGATTCGGGCCAAGCCCCGGAATGGACTGGCGATTTGTTCGATGCAACCTGTGGAGCGAAAGGTTCTCGTCCTGTGTGGCGCACAGCCCCCGAAGACTGAATTCGGAGCGTCGTGCCCCAACAATCAAGAACCGTGAGGCCTTAAAGTATGAAACTTACAAGACTGCGCCTCCTCGGCTTCAAGTCGTTCGTCGAACCGACGGATTTCCTGATTGAACCAGGCCTGACTGGCGTGGTTGGGCCAAACGGCTGCGGGAAATCAAATCTGGTCGAAGCGCTGCGCTGGGTCATGGGCGAATCTTCGCACAAGTCCATGCGCGCTTCATCGATGGACGATGTGATCTTTTCCGGCTCCAACAGTCGGCCCGCCCGAAACAATGCAGAGGTCGCGATCGCCATCGACAATACGACGCGTTCGGCACCGGCGGCATTCAACGATCAGGACTCCCTGGAAATCGCTCGCCGCATCGAACGCGATTCCGGCTCGAACTATCGCATCAACGGGCGAGATGTGCGCGCACGCGATGTGCAGATCCTTTTTGCGGATGCCTCGACCGGCGCTCGCTCGCCCGCCCTCGTCCATCAGGGCCGGATCGGTGAGATCATTCAGGCAAAGCCCGAGCAGCGCCGCCGTGTTCTGGAAGAAGCGGCCGGCATTGCCGGTTTGCATGCGCGCCGTCACGAGGCCGAACTTCGGCTGAAGGCAGCAGAAACCAATCTTGTGAGGGTCGAAGACGTCATCGGTCAGTTAACCGCCCAGATCGATGGTCTAAAAAAACAGGCGCGTCAGGCGATCCGATACCGGACCGTATCGTCTCAGGTGCGAAAGGCAGAGGCGACCCTCTACCACTTGCGGTGGACCTCCGCGAACGCTGAGGTTGCCGACGCCGAGCGAGCAAAAGACCTCTGCGTGCGAACAGTAGCTGACCGGGTCGGCGCCGAAGCCGAAGCATCAAAACGCCAAGCGCTCGCTGCGGCATCGCTTCCGGAATTGCGCGAAGCGGAGGCGCGCGCGGGCGCCGCGCTGCACCGCCTGAATCTTGCACTTCAAGAACTTGACCGCGAAGAAACCCGGGCAAAAGACCGCATCGTCGAACTCGACCTAAGGCTCGTTCAATTCGCCGCCGATACAGAGCGCGAACAACGCCTTGCCGTTGATGCCGAACAGGCAATCGCGCGCGTTTCCTCTGAAGAGGAAGCCATCCGGACTGAAGCGCGCGAGAGCGCAGGTCGCAGAAGCGGAGTTGATGCCAAGGTTGCGGAGGCCGCCACGGCGCTTGGTGCGACTGAAAAGATATTTACCGACCTCACGACCGAGCTTGCGGATCTCGCCGCCCAGCGCAACCGCTTTGAAAACGCTGCTCGGGAACAGGGCCAGAGGCTTTCGAGAATTTCCTCTGAAATCGAGGCTATCGAACGGGAACTGGCAACACTTCACACTGGTGACGTTGGTCCCTTGGCCGTGGCCATGGAAGGTGCTCAAGCCGCGCTTACAGAAGCGGAGGCTGCAGCCGTCGCCGCCGAGGCCGCGCATAATGTGGCGCGCACCGAGATGGAAACCGCGCGTGCAACCCTGGCGGAATCAGAAAAGCGCGTGCAGCGACTGGAGACTGAGGCCAAGACGTTGTCGAAGATGCTGTCGCTCGAGACCCGCAGCCTTTGGCCCCCTGTCATCGACCACATCTCCGTCGAAAAAGGATACGAGAAAGCGCTTGGCGCCGCTCTGGGCGACGATCTGGACGCACCGGTCGACCCATCCTCACCAATGCATTGGAGCGCGATTGCGCACGAGGCCGGCGACCCTTCGCTGCCGGACGGCGTGGCAGCGCTCGCCCAATACGTCAAAGCACCCGCACAACTTGGCCGGCGACTTTCACAAATTGGCGTCGTCGACCGCGAGGCAGCGGCCCGAATTGCCGGCTCGCTCAAGACCGGGCAGCGGTTGGTCTCACGCGAAGGCGATCTCTGGCGGTGGGATGGCTTCGTTGCGGCCGCGCATGCTCCAACGGGTGCCGCCCGCAGGCTGGCGCAGCGCAGCCGGTTTACCGAAATCGACAAAGAGCTCGAAAGCGCGCGCAGCGAAGTTGATGCCAATCGTCGAGCGCTTGAAACCACACAGGCGAGCTTCGAGGCTGCCACCAGTGCACAAACAGAAAAGCGTACGCGCGAACGCGACCTCAATCGGCAGACCGCGCGGCTATCGGCCTTGGTCGAAGCGCGGGCACGTCTTAGTACGAGCCGCGACGAGGCCGCCACGGCGAAGACTGAAGCTGAAAACTCTTTGTCCGGCCTTGCTCCAGCGGCGCATCTTGAAACCAAGCTGGCGCAGGTGCGCGATGAAATCGCCAGGAAACGCGCCAAGTTGGCGGAGGTTCAAGCCGAGTTGCAAGCGATTGTCCGTGAAGCCGAACTTGCCGATCGCCGGCTCTCGGCCTTGGCTGCTGACAGGACAAGTTGGATCGAACGTCAGCATGGCGCTCGAAATCAGATCGCCACGCTCGAACAGCGCATTACTGAAGCCAGGCGCGACCGTACGGAGTTGGAGAACGCGCCGCAGATTTTCGGCGAGAAACGGCGTGCACTTACCGCTGAGGTCCAGACTGCCGAAGGCTCGCGGCGTGAGTGCGCCGACCGGCTGCAGACCGCCGAAATGGCACTCGCCGCGGCCGATCGCGACGCCCGAGCCGCGCTTGAAGCCGCCAGCGCCGCTCGTGAAGAACTTGCCCGCACCGAGGAGCGTTTCGAGGGCGCCAAGCGCCGGCTCAGCGATATTGGGCGAGAAATCCGCGACATGCTGGAAGTTGAACCG
>Ga0207683_10000822_pt1 | contig 28468 bp, 24 predicted proteins | sample KBSM73metaG_FD_184333 | JGI IMG/M metagenome (GOLD analysis project Ga0207683, IMG submission 184333) | Miscanthus rhizosphere microbial communities from Kellogg Biological Station, Michigan, USA - KBS M7-3 metaG (SPAdes) (version 2) | ecosystem: Host-associated > Plants > Roots > Rhizosphere >... | reverse complement strand
ACCAAGCACTCACTCGCCGCGTCTACGGAACAAACGCCCCCGCTAACTGATTCCACAACGCGCTGTGGCCGACGACGATGAAAATGAATGACGCAACTACAACTGCGGAGTAGCCGATCGCATACCATCGACTTACCGCGCGTACCATTGCCCATTGGAGAACTAGAAACAAGGCACCCAGCACCAGCGCCGGACCGAGTACATACAAAGGCGGCATGATGGCAAAACGTGAGATGTAAGGGCAGCGGGCAAGGGAACCCGAGATAATCATTAATGATGCTAGGAGCATCATGGGACGGTGGATCTCAGCGCGGCGACGGTAAATGACAGCTATCGCCACCAGAGCGCCGAAGCCAAGCATCTCGCCGAGCATGGTCGCTAAGAAAAATCTCGCCCCGCCTAAGGGCTGGTAAACATCAGGATTGTGGTGGGTCGATAAGATGGCTGTGGCCGATCCGAGAATAACCATGACACCCGCGAGCGCAGCGCCGAACACACCGATGCGCATATGAAGTCGCCGGTTTCCGTTCAAAATGAAAATACTCTGAACGAGAAACAGGACGATCCAACTAAACATGGCAAGGCCATGTATAACGACCAGCGGAACAATCTGCCGGGTGATTTCTTCTCCTCCAAAACCCTTCCCTTGGGCAAGAAATAAACGAAATCCCGCCGTGGTCGCAATCAGCATCACGATTCCGGCAATCACATAGAAAAGGCGTTCGGACTGAACGGTTCGTACGACCGTGCTTTGAATCTGCGATTGAGTTGCTGTACCTGAGATTGTTTCTGACACGAAAGTTAGCCTCCTGCGATGCGCGTTGACTCTATCGTTCGCGGCAACCCCTTGAATCGCACGACTGCCACAACTCGGGCACGCTACTCGTGAACGGATATTCAGTAGAGCCGGAGATAGACTCTTGCTGCGAAGGCTATACCCGCCGCTGGCCGAGAAGCTTGAACTGAACTGGAGTAGCTGTCAACAGGAAGGTTGGTTTTTGGCAGAGATAGAAAATTCTTTGCTGCGCGACTTGATGAAGATGCCCGCTGGAGTGAAACGCAACTTGCCGATTTCAACTCATCGAAGCCAACGTCCTTACCGCCACCGCCAAACGCAGCAACGTGCATAGGAGTGCGAGGCGAATCGCAATGCGCGGCTCGTCAAAGATGAAGAAGGCTGCTTTCCTCGTACTCCCGCTCGTACTCGCACGCTTTGGATGCGAGCTCTATGAAGAGCTTGTTGTTCTTTGCGAGATCCTCTTTTGTCGGCGGGACCTCCGGCGATTCTTGACCGAACGTTCACGTCACAGCAATAACAAACATCAGGAGTGCGCCAAGCAGGAATGCCGGCCTTGATTTCAAATTTTTCATTTCCAGTCCTCCCCCAACCCGAATTACCGGCGTTACTTGCGCAACCTTGTCTTGTTTATCAACATCAAGGAGTTGACCAGGAGTACCGGTATGCCTCAGGTAACGATCCATAGCGGAATCACAACCAGAGAGGGCCACGAAGAAAAACTCACAGAATATTTATGTGATTGGCCTGGTTGTCCCAATATTGCCACGCAAGTGGTCGGGTGTGTGAAAGAGCTGGGCGTGGTCTCCGCATTCTGCAAAGAGCATGCGGGAAAACGACTCACCTAGATGACAGGTGCCGTAACTCTCCACCGAGTGTCAATGTAATTACGCTTGGTGGTAGTCCGCACGAGAGAGACCGCACCAAACAGCACACAGGAAAAGATCCCCAAACCACTCGTACCGCAAGACTCCACGACAAGAAACAGGGCCCACCCAATTACAAGCAGGCCCCGTTCCCCTTTAGCAGCGAAGACGCACCGCGCCTTTATTGCCGTGCCATCGCCACGCGGACCGCTTCCTCGGGCGAGATGACGTGATCTCCTTCTTCAGCAGCCGCAGCAACAGCAATCTGCACTCCCTTCACACGGCCCGTGAATTCGTTCCCACGCGCGCCATATTCCGGCGACACCGGCGCCCCGGTGTCCTGGCCTATGTCGCAACCGTCGTCCGCAGAGAAAACCATCGCCGCCGAGGCAGCGATTCTGCCCTCGCCGTCTTTCTTGCCGTCCACATACAGTGCTGCCTTGCCACCTTTTCCGAGCCCGCCCCCGTCATAGGTGAACTCCATACGCACCTGATGTTCGCCAGGAGAAAGCGCCGTTTTGCCCTCGACATAGAAGTGTTGGATACCGAGCAGGTTGTAGCAATACTTCAGCTTGCCGTCCTTCGCATACAGTGTCCACCCTCCAATGTTTCCCCCTTGCGCGATGATGACTCCTTCCGCGCCTGACTTGGGTACTTCGATCACAGCCGTCACAGCGTGGGACTTATTCTTGACATTGATCACCGAGTTTTCCGACAACCGTCCCATGCTGCCAAATAGGATTTGCGAGTCGCCTTTTATAAGCACCGGCCGCCCCGCCGTATCCGGATTCATGCGCTCAGCGACCTGATCATCGAGAGGAAGTACGTTGTAGCGCGTCGCCTCAATCAACCAAAGCCGCTGCAGCTCGTGAAGTTTTTCCGGCATTTTTTTTGCAAGGTTATTGGCCTGGCTCCAGTCTTTCGTGGTGTCATACAGCTCCCAGTTGTCGTCGTCGAAGGGCACAGTTTTTTCGCCCACCAGAATCCAGGGAGTTTTGTGCTTCGTCACCGCCGTCCAACCCTTGTGATAAATCCCACGGTTGCCGAACATCTCGAAATACTGTGTCTCGTGCCGATCAGCCGCCTTGGCATCGTTCAGGGAGTAGACGAGGCTGACGCCTTCGATCGGCCTCTGCTGAACGCCGTTGACCGATAGCGGCTCGGGCAATCCGGCGGCTTCCAGAATGGTTGGTGCGACATCGATGACATGGTGGAATTGCGAACGAACTTCGCCCTTGGCCTTGATCCCCTTTGGCCAGTGGATAATCGTCCCGTTGCGCGTGCCGCCCCAATGCGAGGCTACCTGTTTCGTCCACTGGTACGGTGTGTCCATCGCGTGGGCCCAGCCCACGGCGTAGTGGTTGTAAGATTCCGGCCCACCCAACTTGTCGATGCGCGCCTTTAAAAACTCGGGAGTCTCAAGGGCCGCTGCACCGTTGAAGTTGATCATCTCGTTGTAGGTGCCATGCAGTGTGCCCTCCGCAGACGCTCCATTGTCCCCAATGATGTAAAACACGAGCGTGTCGTCCAGAATTCCAGCGGCCTCCAGCGAATCGAGCAGCCGGCCCACGTGGTAGTCAACATATTCCAGGAAGCCCGCGTACACCTCCATCTGGCGAATGAGAACTGGCTTCAAATCACCTTGCATAGCGTCCCACGCTGGAATCTCTTCATGCCGCTTGGTTAGCTGGCAGTCTGGCGGAATTACGCCCAGCTTTTTCTGTCTCGCAAAGATTTCTTCGCGCAGCTTGTCCCAGCCTTGGTCGAATTTGCCTTTGTACTTGTCCGCCCACTCCTTCGGAACATGGTGAGGGGCATGGGTCGCTCCCGGCGCGAAATATACAAAGAACGGCTTATCAGGAATGAGCGCCTTCTGCTGCCCGATCCAGTCGATCGCTTTGTCAGTCATGTCCGGCACGAGGTGGTAGCCCTCCTCCGGCGTCTTTTTTACCTCGATCGGATTCGTTCCTTCGTACAACGACGGATACCACTGGTGCGCTTCGCCGCCGATGAACCCATAGAAATATTCAAAACCCCCTCCGCCCGTAGGCCACGCATCAAACGGGCCGGCCGAACTCGTTTCCCAAACCGGCACCTCATGGCACTTGCCGAATTGGGCGGTGGCGTAGCCATTCAGCTTGAGTGTCCTGGCAATCGGGGAGCAGGTGTTCGGCAAGACTGAACAGTATCCAGGCGAGCCGCTTGCGATTTCCGTAATTCCACCCATCCCGACCGAGTGATGGTTGCGTCCGGTTAACAATGCTTGGCGCGTAGGTGAACACAGTGCGGTGGTGTGGAATCGGTTGTACTTCAATCCACCCGCCGCCAGACGTTCCGCCGCTGGCGTGCTGCATGGCCCCCCGAAGGCGCTCGAGGAACCAAAACCTGCATCGTCAATCAGGATCACCAGAACATTAGGCGCACCCTTCGGTGGGCGTAACTGGTTGATCGGGGGATACTTCGTATCTGGGTCCCGCGCATCGTAGGTGATCAAACCAGATCGTGGTCGGTCTGGGATCGGCAGAACATTGCGCGCAGTCTTGTCGTCAGCCATGCTTTTCCTCCGTTTAATCCTCATTCGCCGGTCGAGGAAAATTATTAGCCACGCCGTCAGCGCGATACTGGCAGAAGTTACAGGGTGGCGATTGCTCCACTTTCAGTGCATTCCTCATTCGCTCCCTTAACAAGGTCTACCTCAGCTTGGGTATTCCGCGCCGGGGTTACCGAACACCGGTTACCGAAGTTTAGGCATTTCGCCGTCTTCGATAGCTATTCACCTCAAGCAGCGTTAAGTTCCTCAACCGCAGCGGCAATCGCCCATTTTGCCCCCGCGCATCAAGCCCGACAGCACGGGAAAGTATTGTTTTGGTGTGTTCAATATGAAACCATGGGCATAACGATTTCTTGATCTCAGTCGGAGACGCGTCTCACCCCCATGAGCACTGTCGTCATTACTATGGTGGTCATTCCCGGCGCCGTTGCGCTGCTCGTTTTCCTGCTGTTCACTTATCTTTTCGAGCAGAGCCGTAAACCATATTTCCGCGCCTGGCAATTGGGATGGGCTGCCTATGTTTTGCACTACGCAGCTGATGCCTGGAACTACTACCACACACCATCAGCAATTGTTTTTTTTATCAGCCTGTTGTTGATGGTTGTCATGGCGCTCTGCATCTTCGTTTCGACGCGCCTGATGCGCGAGCCTTTCCACATCATTTCTTATGACGTCGCTATCGCCGGAGCCGGAGTCGCGCTCGCACTGTGGAACGTTCACCTTCACATGGTCGACGGCGTATTCCAGCAAAACATAACTCTCCAAACTCCCTTTCGTTTGGAAGCCGGACTCGCTCTTGTCCTCTTATATTGTTCCGGTCACTACTATCTCTACGCTCATCGAAAGAACTCGCTCGCGTTCCAGTTGCTCGCAGTGGCTCTTGCACTGTGGGCTGTGCTGATGGGCCTCGGACAGTTCCGCAATCCCTTCGTTGAGTTGCTCGGCGACGCACAACACTTTTCTCTTGGCCCAATCCCGCAGATGCTTCTCGGCATCGCCATGGTCATGGTGATGTTCGAGAACGAAAGAAATGCTGTGCAGGAAAATGCTCTGGCGTTCTCCACGCTTGGCGTCGATCCGCGACGCGTGCTGACCGCTGAAAACCTCGTGCCCAGCATGCAAGCCATTCTCGATCGGTTGGTCGACCCGTTGCCCTCGCGGCGAGCGGTCGTCTACATCGCAGACCGATGGCGCAGGATTCTGCCTTCCGTGCAACAAGGCTTCGACCCTGAATTCCTCTCTGCTCTCGAAAACAATGGCGCTGGCGAATATCTCGCCGAGCTGGCTTATCGCCGGGGCGGATTCGTCACTTTTCGCAACATCACAGACATGCCAGAACCGTTGCCCGCAGGTCCTGGCGGTCGTTATGAGCAGTTCAAAACTGCCATGGCCGCCCAGAACATCCGCGACGTAACTGCTGTCAGCCTCCAGACTCGCGAACACAATTTCGGCATCATCTTGTTTCCACACGCTGAACGTCGCATGATCGGCTCGTCCAATCTCCGGCTGCTGATCGGCCTCGCGCTTCAGATCGGTTTGACGCTGGAAAACTACGTTGTCATGTACGACGCCCAGCGCCGCACAAAGGAGTACGAACTCCTCACTCAAATTGGGCAGGCAATCAGTTCGCACCTCAACCAGGACGAGATCCTTCGCACCATTCAGATTGAACTCGGGCAGATCTTTTACACCCGCGATTTCTATATCGCGTTTCAGGAAGGCGACGAAATTCACTTCGAGCTCGAAGTAGAGAACGGACAGATCCTGCCCAAGCGCTCCCGTCCCGTCAGTAACGGCTTGACCGAATACATCATCCGTACCGGCCAGCCACTCCTGATCCGTTCCCAGTTGGAAGCAACCCGTGAAAAACTCGCGCTCACCTTTCAGCCCGCGCGCGCTGCCAAATCATTTTGTGCCGCCCCGATCTTGCTGGCTAATAAGGCCGCCGGTGTTATGGCGGCAATGAGCCACGATCGCGAATATCTCTTCGAGCCTCGGGATCTCGAGGTCATGAAGACCGCCGCCGGGCAGGTTTCCGTCGCCGTCGAAAACGCACGTCTCTTTGCCGAAGAACAACGACGTTCCCATCATCTTTCCTTCCTTAACAATATTTCGAAGACCGCCATTTCGAGCGAAGATGCCGAGCAGATGCTCGACGAAATTGTGGTCGAGATTCAGAAAACGTTCCGCTTCGACCATATCGGCGTCGGCATTCTCGATTACGCTACGAAAGACATCGAGATCAAGGCGGAAGCAGGCACAGGCGTTGAAGCCCGTGGAAAGCGTTTCCCCCTTGGCACGGGCGTTCTTGGACGTGTCGCGCGCGCCGGAGCAACGCAGCGTTTCTACGATGCCACCGGCAATCTTGGCGGCGTGCTGCCTCAGGCGCGGTCCATTCTCTGTATCCCCATTTCCTACGGCGACACGTTGCTCGGCGTCCTGAACATCGAGAGCCTTCGCGAAAAAGCGTTCTCTCCCGACGACGAACTCATCCTCAACACGCTCGCCGACCTGCTTGCTACTGCTCTCCACAATTCGTTCGTCTTCCAAAAGCTGCAACAGCAGTCCATCACCGACGGTCTTACCGGAATAAAAACGCGCCGCTATTTCTGGGAGTCGCTCACCGGCGAATGGAAACGCGCTTCGCGGTCTGGGCGGCCATTCTCCGTTGTGCTGATGGACTTGGATAAGTTCAAAGAGGTCAACGACTCTCTCGGACACCTCGAAGGCGACCTCGTTCTTGCACGTGTCGGACGCTTGCTCGAACAAAAATGCCGCCAATCGAACGTCGTCGCCCGCTACGGAGGAGACGAATTCGTCATCTTGATGCCGGAGACCGGCGTCGAACAAGCCCAGGTTCTCGCCGAACGTCTGCGTATCTGGATCGCGACCGATCCCATGATTGCTGAGCATCAGATCACCGGAAGCTTCGGAGTCGCGAGCTTCCCCGTCCACGGATTCTCCGTAGAAGACATCATCCGCGTCGCCGATGCCGGCATGTACGTTTCAAAGCATGCCGGTGGAAATCGCGTATCGACCGCAGAAGAATTCGGCGAAGGCGAGACGCTCGCCGTGCAGCGCCAACTCATCTCCGGATATATCGAAGGTTTCTTGCAACGCGAACATACCGGGCCGGAGCATCTCGAGGAACTTGTCGCCACCCTTCGCAAGCTTTGCGGTAATGAGGAAGACAACAATACCCAGGTTCTCCGTGACTCGATCGAAGCGCTCAGCCGCGCTGCCGAGATGCGCGAGCCTCACGCGTCCGGCCACGGCGAGCAGGCGGGACGCTTCGCAGAATTGATCGGACGCGCTCTCGGCTTGCCTCCGGACGAACTCACCGACCTCGTTTTCGTTGCGCGTGTTCACGATGTAGGCAAGATATTCATTCCCGAACGTGTGTTGACCAAAACGGGCGCCCTCACCGAAGAAGAATTTCGTCTGGTGAAGACGCATGCCACCGTGGGCGCGGAAATCATCGGCTCAATCCCCCGCAGTGAAACGTTGCGCTCCGCAATCGCGCATCATCACGAAACATTCGATGGCACCGGATATCCCACTGGCCTTCGCGGCGAGGAAATTCCGCTCTGGGCGAGAATTCTCTCCGTTGCCGACGGCTACGCCAACATGACTGCCGACCGAAGCTTTTCTCCTGCGAAGACCAGTGACCAAGCCCTTCAAGAACTCGAGCAGTTGAGCGGCACTCGCTACGATGGCATGCTGGTACGAATCCTGAGCCGCCAACTGAAGGCCGAAAAAGCCTCCAGCTGGGGCGCATAAACTAAGAACTTGTTCAGATCCCGAAGCATGCCCGTAATCTTGCACGGGCGCTCTTGCCACCGCGCTCTCAAACCGACAAACTAGTTCTCATGTCTATCCCCCTCACCCTCGACAATAAGGTCGCTCTCATCACTGGTGGATCGCGCGGTATCGGGGCTGCTACGGTTCGCATGTTTGTGGCAGCGGGCGCGCGTGTGGTCTTCAACTACCAACGCGCCAAGGATCAGGCAGAACAACTCGCAAAGGAATGTGGCGCGTCAAACTGTGTCGCCGTTGCCAGCGACCTCAGTTCCATCGAATCCGCGCGCAGTTTGGTCGATGCCGCGGTGCGCCAGTTTGGACGCCTCGACATCCTCGTCGCCAACCATGGCGTCTGGCCTCCCGACGATGCTCCCGTCGAGCGCATGTCTGACGAACAATGGCATTCCACCGTGTCTATCAACCTGGACAGCGTGTTCGGGCTCGTCAAGCATTCCGTCCACCAGATGAAGTCTCAGCGGCGTATAGGAAAAGCCGCCGGCAACATCGTGCTGGTGAGCTCCACTGCCGGACAGCGCGGCGAAGCCTTTCATTGCGATTATGCCGCCACGAAAGGGGCTCTCATCAGCATGGTCAAAGGTTTGTCAACCGAGCTCGCAGCATCCGCAATTTACGTCAATTGCATCGCGCCCGGATGGGTCAACACCGATATGTCCGCCCCCGCCCTGAATGACCCCAAAACGCGCGATGGCATTTTCAACAAAATTCCGCTAGGCCGGGTCGGCACTCCCGACGAGATCGCAGGGCCCATCCTCTTCTTGTGCACCGATTACGCCGGCTTCATCACCGGCGAAGTCTTCAATGTGAACGGTGGCGCAGTCTTAGTAGGCTAAACGCGGCAGTGATCGCGGGAGTGAATTCGATACCGGGGGGGCGAGCCAGGGGCGTGCCCCGTTCCTGGCGTACTTTGCAAGGTGCGGGCGAGATGCGACGGCCCTCAACCACTTAGCCCAGTTCTCATTCCGTTCAACGCCCCCAAGCAGCTAGAATCTCCTTTTACGCGTCTAACCAGAAGACCCTATGCGCAGTTTTCTTATAGCCATCCTGCTTACTACCGCTGCTCTGAGCCAGACCCCGCCCGCACCAACTGCCGCCAAAAGCCCAGTTGAACAAGAAAATAGTGCCAAAGCCAAGCAAGTCATCGACCAGGCGATCGAGGCTCTCGGCGGTCCAACCTATCTCAGCGCCCAGGACGTTACCCAGGACGGCCGCTTCTACAGTTTCTTTCACGGAGAAAGCAACAGCGTTGGAATTCCCTACGGCTTGGTCACGAAATATCCGGACAAAGACCGTTTCGAAGTCATCAAGATGCGCAGCTACCACATCCTTTTTTGGACCGTTGGCAACGTGCCCGTGAAAGACAAGGCCGACATCGTTCTCATTCACAACGCCAACAAGGGCTACGAAATTACTTATAAAGGGACAGCCATCGAGGAGCCGAAAGATACTGCTACCTATCTCCGCCGCCGCGAACACTCGCTGCCTCTCGTTCTGCGGCAGTGGATTCACGAACCCGGGGTCGCTTTGTTCTACGTAGGAACTGGCGTCGCGGAAGGTAAGCCCGCCCAGCAAGTGACCATAATGAATGCGCGCAACGAGTCTGTCACTCTATGGATCGATGACCACACTCATCTGCCCATCAAAAAGAGCTACTCATGGCGCGATCCCTCCGACAAGTTGCGCAACGTCGAAGACGAGGTTTACGACAACTACAAGCCCGTGCAAGGGATCATGACCCCGCATTCCGTCACGCGCTATATGAATGGTGACATGTCGAATCAGCGTTTCGTGAACACGGTCAGCTACAACCAGAACCCTCCCGAGTCGCTGTTCGAGGCTTCCGTCACCTACGATCCAAAGAAGCCGCTGCCCAAAAAGTAGCAGGTAATCTCGGCGGATACGTCCCAATCCCGCCACCACCCACATCCTATTGATACGGAGGCCCTTGTCAGCCATCGAGCATCCGCGCAAGGCATGCCCGCTGCGCCAGTGTGGCTTTTTTGCCACATACGTAGATGAACCGCCGACGGTAAGCTATACATCAGCCAACAGATAATCGAATTTCCACTTGAAGCACGAGCAAACATTACGCGCTGCCGTCGGTTGTAAGGGAATCGGGCTCCACAGCGGAGCGCCCGTACATCTCCGCATTCTTCCCGCTCCTTCTGGATCTGGCATCATTTTTCGCCGCACGGACCTCGACGATTTTGAAATCGAAGCTAGCAGCCGCAACGTCGCGCGTGTGAGCTACGCCACCAGTTTGATGAAGAAAGGCGTGCTGATCTCAACCACCGAACATTTGCTCTCGGCCTTCATCGGTGCTGGTGTCGACAACGCGATCGTGGAACTCGACAATCTTGAGCTGCCCATACTCGATGGCAGCGCGCGGCCTTTCGTCGAAATGATTCACCGCGCCGGAATCCGCAAACAGCGCCGCGCCCGAACATATCTCCGCATCCGGCGCGAATTCGAATTGCGTGAAGGCGATAAATTTATTGCGGTTTATCCCGCAGACACCTATTCCGTCTCCTACACCATCAATTTCCCGCATCCGATGATCGGCAAGGAAGAATTTCGCGTCGATCTCTCCGACGGAAATTATCTGGAAGACATTGCACCCGCGCGCACATTCGGGTTCGTTCACGAAGCCGATGTTCTCCGCCAGCAGGGTCTCATCCGCGGCGCGTCTACCGACAATGCCATCGTCCTCACCCGCGACGGCGTCATGAATCCGCCTCTGCGTTTCAACGACGAGTTTGTCCGGCACAAAGTCCTCGACCTAATAGGAGACCTTGCCCTTCTCGGAAAGCAAATCCTTGGAAATGTCGTCGCGGATCGCGCCGGCCATGCCATGCACACCGCCCTCGTTTCACGTTTGCTCAAGGACGATTCACTCTGGGAGGAAACTACCCTAGACGATTCAGCCGCCGCTCCCACTTGGAGCAAACCCCTGACTGCGGCGCACTCGGTCTAAATCAGGCGGCGACCGGAATGATGTGGAACGCTCCTTCGCGAAACAAAACTTCCTACGCTCCCTACGTCGTGTGCTTGATTAACAGCACTTCATTCCCCTTCTCGCTATAGATCAACTCGTCCACGATCCCCTTCGTGGCCAGAATCCCAAACCCTCCCGGCCTCATACCTTTGGCTTCGCGCAATTCAAGATGTGCCGTCGGCGCATCGGGTGGATTCGATACCGCCGCATGCGGAATTTCGTCCAACTGGAAACCGGCGCCCGGATCACGCACATAAAAAACGATCGCGCGCTCGGTGTGCACCGCTGACACATCAATCACCTTGCCGGGCTTGAATTCCGCGCCGTGCTCAATGGCATTCATCAGGATCTCCCGAAATGCCATCATTAATTGATCGCGCGGCCCCTCCTCAAGTCCCGACTGCAACTCCGTCAGAAACTCCACCAGCCGCTCCGCCGTGAGCATCTGGCAATTCACGCGCAGCGAAACCCAATCGCGATGTGCCGAAATCACCTCAATGCCCAACGGAGAATCCGCCGCTGTCCCCGCCTGACTTGCGAATTCGGCAATCTCCTCGGGGTCGAACGGCGCACTCTTCACCAGGAAGACTCGCGCTTTGAGCGCAGCAATGATTTCCTCCGGTGTTGAATGGTGCGTGAGAAGAATCACCCGCACTCCCGGCCGGATCGCCCGTATCTCCGACAGCAGCGCCAGATCTTCGTCAACGCTGTTCGAAGGGTCGGTAATCACAACGTCATAGGCCGTGCGCCTGAGTTGCCGCAAGGTGTCTGCGCTGCCTGCCGCATACTGAAACTTGCAGTTCCTCGACTCAAGGCCCTGCTCGAGCGCCTTCCCCAGTTCAGGGTATTTACCAATCAGGAGCACGCGCCGCGCCAGCTCTTTGCCGGCAACTTCTTGATTCATCGAAACAGGATTCGCTGCGGTCATATCGACACCTCAAAGCAAGAGCGCCTTGCGGAAAGGTCTATAGTCTACCCCGAGCTCGGGTGCTCCTGCGCGGCGGCCGTCCACCCTCGGCGGCGCCCAAAGTCTAGAATAACCACCGGCCCGAAGGAGGTCTTCCATCCCGCGTTCCTTCCAGAAACCGGCGCTGTTCTGGACCTTCCAGTTCTGCGGATGGCTCTTCTTCGGCATCGCCATGTTCGGCTGGGGCCTCGATACCCTCTCCATCCGCGAAGCCGTCATTAGCAAAGTCTTGCTCGTGCTAATCGGCTTTCTTCTGACCCTGGCGCTTCGTCTCCTCTATCGGATTGCGCGAGCGCGCCGGATGTCGCCGCTTGCTTCCGCCCTTCTCGTCATCGCAGTTTCTTTCGCCGGCGCTGCTGTCTGGCGCGAAACCCACAGCATCTTTCTCCAGCTTTACTACCACTTCATCCGCCGCGAGATGCTTACGTTCTGGTTCCGGAGCATCCCGCTTGGGACCTTGCTCTATGACGGATTCGTCCTGCTCGCCTGGTCGTTGCTCTACTACGGCATCAACGATTGGATCGAACTCGAATCGCAACGTTTGCATATCGCACGGGCAGAATCGTCCGCGCACTCGGCGCGCCTACGTGCATTGCAATCCCAACTTGAACCTCATTTTCTCTTCAACACCCTGAACGCAATCTCAACCTTGGTGTCTGAAGGAAAGAACACCGATGCCAATCGCATGATCGCTCGCCTGAGTGATTTCTTGCGCCTCAGTCTTGAGACTGCCGACACTCCCGAAATCTCCGTCGCCCAAGAACTTGAGTTCGTCCGGCGCTACCTGGAAATCGAGCAGATCCGCTTCGCCGATCGCCTGCAGGTCAAGATCAACGCCCAGCCGGAAGCCTTGTCGGCCCTTGTCCCCGCCCTGGTGCTCCAACCTTTGGTCGAGAACGCCGTCAAACACGGTGTGCTGCCTCGCGAAAAAGGAGGCTCAGTAGCAGTGGCGATCCATGCCTCAGATGGAAGGCTTCATCTCACTGTCATCGACGACGGCGCTGGCCTTGCGCCTGCTGAGCAACTTGTTATGGGTATCGGACTTTCCAATACCAAGACCCGCCTCGCCGAATTGTACGGAGAAGACGCTCGCTTCACGATTTCTACCCCGCCCGGCGGAGGTGTTTTGGCGCTGATTGATCTTCCATTTCGCGTCACGCCCCACTCTCATGGAGCAGTGTCATGACGGTTCGCGTTGTTATTGTCGACGATGAAGAGCTGGCCCGGCGCGGCATCCGCTCCCGGCTCCGTCGCTTCGACGATGCCGAAGTCGTCGCCGAATGTCGCAATGGAACCGAAGCGATTGAGGCCATTCGGCGCAACTCTCCCGACCTTGTTTTCCTCGACGTGCAGATGCCTGAACAATCCGGTTTCGATGTGATTCAAACCGTCGGCCACACCGAATTTCCTCACGTGATTTTCGTGACCGCGCATGACCGCTACGCGATCCGCGCCTTCGAGGTCAACGCCCTCGACTATCTTCTGAAGCCGATCGACGATGAACGCTTCGACATCGCTTTTTCACGTGCCCGCGATTGCCTCACCCGCGATCGCGACGGCACGCTTGCTCGCCGCCTGGCGTCCGCTCTAAATGACATCGTTCCCGCCAGGACTGCGCGCCACACTCCAGACCGCATCGTCGTTCGTTCCGCTGGCCGAGTAGCGTTCGTCAAAACCTCAGACGTTGACTGGATCCAGGCGTCCGGTGACTACGTCACGCTCCACGCCGGCAAGAAAGAATGGTTGTTGCGCGACACCATCATCGAAATGGAAAAGCAACTCGCGCCGAAAGGCTTCGTGCGTATCCACCGCTCCACCATCGTCAATCTCGATCGCGTTACCGAACTACGCCCGACCGAGAACGGCGAATACCAAGTCATCCTCAACAGCGGCGCCGAACTAAAACTGACCCGCAATTACCGCGACGCCCTCGACCGTTTTCTAAAGTAGCAATCAACCATCGCCAATCAACGTTTCAAACATTCCCAGACGCCGTCGCGCCCAACCCACGGCTCACCGCATCTCTTGCTCGCTTCACCGCATACCAATTGTTGTCCCTCGGCATCGCTCCTAGCTTCTCGTCATGCCCCGACATTGTTGCTGGCGGAAGCGCATTGGATTTGCCCTCCTGACACTGATCGTCAGCACGATGTCGGGCGCTCAGACCGCAATCCTTGAATCCACCAAACCCACCATCACGATCCAACGGGTCAATCATCCTCCGAAACTCGAGGACTTCCTCGATATGAAGCCGTCGGCATCAGCCCCTCCCATGACCAAGGTCAATAACTTCATCCAACGCGATCCAAAAGACGGCGCTCCTGCCCAACAGAAAACCGACGTCTACCTCGGCTACGACGCGAAGAATTTCTACGCAATATTCATTTGCTTCGACGAGGACTCGTCCCGGATCCGCGCCCGCATGACCCGTCGTGAAGACATCGGCCCAGCCAGTGAGCAGGACGTTCAGTTCGAGCACGATCAAGTCCAGCTCTACCTGGACACCTTCGCCGACCAGCGCCGCTCCTACGGTTTCATGACCAACCCACTCGGTATCCAATACGACTTCATCTGGACCGACATCCTCAGCTATGACCCCTCCTGGGACACCGTCTGGGATTCACGTGGGCGAATTACTTCGCAGGGCTACCTTGCGTTTATGGCGATTCCGTTCAAGAGCCTGCGTTTCTCGAGTGCCCGTGAACAAACCTGGGGCATCCTCCTTCAGCGGGTAGTCCCCCACAGCAACGACAACAGTTTTTTCCCGCACGTCTCCGCCAGCATCTACGGACGTCTCAGTCAGGAAAGCGAACTCCATGGCCTCGAAGACATTCGCCCCGGCCGCAACATCCAACTCATTCCCTACGGGCTCATCGATTCCTTTCACGCGCTCGACCAGCGGGATCCCTCGCATCCTTTCTTTACCGGCAAAAATCTCGGCGGACGCGCCGGCCTCGACGGCAAATTCATCTTGAAAGACAGTCTCGTCTTCGACTTCACCGTCAATCCAGATTTTCGACAGCTTGAAAGTGATCAACCGCAGAACACGGTCAACCAGCGCTTCGAAGTATTTTTCCCGGAGAAGCGTCCCTTCTTCCAGGAGGGTGCGAACTATTTTGAAACTCCCATAAACATGTACTTCACGCGCCGCATCGCGAACCCTCAATTCGGCGTGCGTGTGACCGGAAAACTCGGGCCCTATGGCATCGGGGTTCTCGCCTCCGACGACCAAAGCCCGGGCCTCATCGTTCCCGACAATGATCCACTGCACGGCAAACGCGCCTACTTCACCGTAGGACGTCTCACCCGCGAACTTTGGAAGCAGTCCCAGATCGGCATCTATTACAGCGACCGCGAAATGGACGCCGTCCCCGATTCCCTCTGCGCCACCAATGCTGTCAACACGACAGAGCAGATCGCCTGCGTCTCAAGGTCCAATCGTGTCGGCGGCCCCGACTTCACTTTCCATTTCGGGGATCACCTTCAGATCCGCGGACAAGCCCTCGCCAGCGCCACCGATCAAATCAACCAACTCCATTTCGCCGGAAGTCTTTTCGCCTTGACCGCCGAATACACCAGCCGTCACATCTCTTACACACTCGATGCGCGCGACATCACCTCCGGATTCGTAACGCTCATGGGCTTCTACCAGCGTCCCGACATCCGCAAGGCCACGAATACGTTGTCTTATTTATTCCGCCCTGAGGGCGCGATCGTCACTTCCTGGGGACCGCGCATGTTCCAGCGGACCACCTACGATCACGCTGGCAACCAGCTGGACGCGATCTACGAGCCATCCATCAATATCAACCTGCGCAAGAACACCAACATCTCAATTTACAGCGGACACTGGCGCGAACTCCTTCGCCCATCCGATTACTCGGTCCTAACCCACAACGCCGACTTCAACAAAGGAGATTACTTCGGGACTTCGGTGACGAGTTCCTACCTCGGATGGATGAGCGTGAATGCGAATTTCTTCACCGGCAAGAACATCAATTTTGATCCGCCCACCAACCGGCCGCCCGTCCTCGCAAACGAAACTCAACTGGTGGCAGGAATGACCGTCCACCCATTCAACCGTCTCAGCATCGCCAACGACTACATCTTGGAACGCCTCACCTCGCGCACGGAACACGCCGCCATCATCAACTCTCACGTCGTGCGCTCGAAGTGGAATTACCAATACAACAAGCAGCTGTCGTTCCGGGCGATCGCGCAATATGACGCGCTACTCACCAACCCGCAATACACAAATTTGGCTTCATCCAAGAACATCAACGCAGATTTTCTGATCACCTATCTCGTTCATCCCGGAACCGCGTTCTATCTCGGATACAACAGCAATCTACAGAATCTCGACCCGTTTACCCTCGCACGCACTCCCGGCCGCTACATCAACGATGGACGCACACTCTACGCCAAGATCTCCTACCTCTTCCGCTTCTGACGAGGCTCGACCTCCTTCTCCTGCGAGTGCAGCAGCCGCAATTTATGCCAAGCATGTATCCGTAGCCGAGGATCGACCTTCGACGAAATCGGCGCTCTGACGAGCAGGGATCGTCCGCACACTTCGACAGCGGCAAAGATCTTCCTGCAAGCCGAGCCGTTTTGTGACACTATTATTGTGAATGATTCTCAGGTGAAGGCAGATGAAAGCTCGCGCGATTTTTTGGACTCTATCGCTGGGGTATACCGGATTCCTCCTGACCGGCCAAGGCTTGCGCACATTCAACAGCCTCTCGATCACGGAAGGGTTTCTTGGAGCTTTGACAGGATTTCTTCTTGCTTTGATGTTCGCCCTTCGAGAAAAGCGCCGACAAAAGCCCGTTTTTATTGCGCAGTCGTTTCAGCAGATACTGCCGGACTGGGGAATTCCCACCGTAGCTCGCCGTTCCCACCAGAAGGCAAAAGATTGATCCCAAAAGTCAGCTAAAGGCACGATCTTCCGGGAACCAACTCTTCCCTCTGAGCTATCCGTCAATGAGTGTTATCGCTATGGCCTTCGCTGATCCCAAACACGAAGTTCGGAGCGTGGCCGCTTCACCACACGCAAGATGCCTGGCCGAAACTCGTGGAAGAGGTTGCTCCCCGCGTCGCTGCCAATAGTCGCTCCAAAATTGTTGAAACTCCTCGAAGCGGATTGAGCCCAATACGGACGGTTAGCGGTCTGGATCGCAACCGAAGCCAGCACCCCGATGAAATATGAGGTGTTCAGACTTTCCTTTCCGGAATCGTCACTCTTGATTAAGATGCGCGAAGCGGCGTAGGACACGCGGCCCACAAAGCTGCCGCTGGTCGAAGGGCGATAACGCGGGTTCCGCTTCAGCAACGAGGAATACACGTTCCTACTAAGAAAAGTGCTGGATTCTCTTGGAGCAAATACCAGTTGATAGGACGACATAGAACGCGGCGAGACTCCCCCAGTGACGTAGCCCACTCCTGCTTCGCGCAGTACGCCCGAAGTAACTCCGACCACGGGAAGTGTTAGAGGTGAGCTTGCTTCATAAACAAACGTGTGAGATCTCTCTGCTCTCGTTGGACGCTGCACTGAGGACGGAGCATCGGGAAGCGAACTCCACGCACGCGTTTGTTGGCTCTGCACTTCAGGTGAGTTTGCGCTATCAAACTGTAGTCTCTGAAACGAGTCAACTGACGGACGTTCGCTCTGGCACAACGCCCCGCAGGCAGCCAACAGACAGAAGGAAATGACCCGGATTGGTGCGAGTTGCTTCGCCATAGCTCAGTCCTGCAAGCGGCAAGCGACCTTCCGACCCTTCGGCGATTCCGCTCGAAGAACACCTCAACCGTAGCAGTCCACGGGCCATTCGTCTGTTCAAGAATGCTCACCCCTGGGAGGTAAGGGGGGCCTGAAAGGGAGAGAAACCTTCATCTTTGGGGAGTAATGTTTGCACACACCGTGGTCGGGCATCCCGCTCCGCCGCACCGAGGAGCAGGTAACCTCCCACTACGAAGCCAACCTGCTCTCAGGTCGCACAAACCAGATATTTCCTGCATTGAATTCAAGAACGAGCAACGCCCTGCAATACGGACAGCGCGCATAATGCTTCGGCTTCGGTCCCCGCTGAAACCACACTTCGATCCCTCGTTCAGAATTGCCGCTCGCGCGACACGTCTCCGAACTGCAATAAACAACCTTCATAGCAGACGCCATCAACCACACCATCCCTGGGAAAATGTTCTTGTGAAATCAATCGGAACACAGCGTCGCGTGAGGAGAAATCGGGGGATTACCGTATCGGCGCGGCGCGATTCCCCCACGCCGCCCGACAGCACAAAAGTTTTCAACACGTTGACCGCTCCGACGCCACCGCTGGCCAGAAAAATCGCGGCTCGAACGGCGGCTACTTCAACTTTACAAATAAAAGTACAAAAATTGCCCACACTCCAACGGTCATCGGAAATTGGGCAGCTTGTGTGTCGCGCAACATTCCTCCGGTTGGAACCAAAAACGAAAGCACAAACATCGCCACAGCGGTAAGGATCCCGAGCAACAATTTGGTTTTCCAGGTCATTCGTTTGCCCTCGCTTCAGCTCCCGATTGACTCACTGCGGGGAGTGACAATGCGTCGCCCATGGTAGGCTGCCCCGGTCCGCCCGGTCAATCGCTATCAGAAAAAGCCGCATTCCCGGCGCGCCGGCGCCTTGCGTTTTTCCAGCAAAGCGGAAAACGACCCAGACGCGTTATCATCCCAGCGCAATGTCCGCGCCGGTCCACCCCCGCGTCGAAAATATCGTTCCCATCCTTCGCGTCGAAGATATGTCCGCCGCCCTCCACTTCTATGTTGACCTTCTCGGCTTCACCAATGCACCTTGGGGAACCAACGACTTTACCCAAGTATCCCGCGATGGCTCTTACATTTACCTCTGCCGGGGAGATCAGGGTCAAGGCCGCGCCTGGGTCTGGGTTGGGGTAGACGATGTTGAGGGTCTTCACCAGTCCTACCTTGCGAAAGGTGTCCCCATCCGCCTGCCGCCCACCAACTTTCAGTGGGCACTGGAGATGCAAATCGAGGATCCCGACGGCAACGTTTTGCGCATCGGCTCAGACCCAAAGTGAATACGCTCAAACCATCTTGCTCACGATTCGTACGAGCCCCACGTCCAACTTTCCAGAAATCAACCCGAATTCCAACTTGTCCCGAGGACATCATGAAATTTGCCGTTCTGCTCCTTCTTGCCGTCTCACTCAACGCCTCCGCTCAGGCCCAGAAAGATCAGAAGCCGACCACGCTCAAGGGCGTGCTGCTCGAACAACTCAAGACCACGCACAACGTAAAAGATTGGTTTGTCCCCGCCAACACCGCCGTCGAAGGACTCACCGCCGACCAGGCCAACTGGAAAGACAAATCCGGCAATCACTCTGTCGGACAGCTCGCCTATCATCTCGTTTTCTGGAATTCAGACCAGCTCGCAAAATTCAAAGGCGAGCCCGAACCAAAGTTCAGCGGCGACAACAACGAAACCTTCGACAAATTCGACAGCAAGAAGTGGGCCGACACCGTCAAGCAACTCGACACCGTCATGACCGAATGGGAGAAAGCCGTCGAATCAGCCGACGACGCCAAGATTAAGGAATGGGCCTCCACCATCGCCCACATCGGCGCCCACAACGCCTATCACATCGGACAAATGGTTTACGTCCGCAAAGAGCAAGGCTCGTGGGATCCCGAGAAAGGCGTCAAGTAACCCATCGCTGGCTCACAATCAGAAGTTGACCTTCAATCCGAACTGCAGCACGCGAGGATCACTCGCCGTTGACGTGATCGTTGCGAACGCGGCACTCCCCAGCACGCCATTCGGTTGCCCGAACGCTGGCGTGTTGGTCAGGTTGAAAACCTCGGCGCGGAATTCCAAGTCGGCCCGCTCGCCAATGCGAGTGTGCTTGATCAGCGCGATGTCCGCATTTCGATAATTCGGACCGCGCACCGGGTTCCGCGACGCATTCCCAAGCGTGAATTGTGGCGCAACCTCTAACGCCGCTTTGTTAAACCACTGCGCCGGACTTCGTTCGTCCGAGGGCAGATCCGGCGATGCAACTACATTCGGCCGCTGCACGCCAAAACCCGCGAACGCATTGAAGTTTGTGGTCTGCGTAATTGCAAACGGCATCCCCGACTGAATCGTCACAATTCCGCTCAACTGCCAACCGTTGCTCAACGCCCCCACAATGCCGTGCGGATTCAGTGAGTGCCCCGGTCCTACCGGAATCTCCCAAATCGAGCTAACCACAAAAACGTTCGGTATATCTCCGGTAGACGAGTCGCGCTCTCGGCTCAAATCGTAGCTATCGGCCACGGGAAAATTCGCAATCGGCCCCGTCAGGATCGACGCGTCGAACACCGAGGACGCCGTATCGATCAGCTTGGAATGCGTGTAGCTCACCAGGTACGAAAGCCCTTTGCTCAACCTCTGTTCCAACTTGGCCTCGAACGCGTGGTACACGGTGCTTCCTGTGTTGTTTCGATAGGGCGATACCGTCAGGAATCTTGGAAATGGCTTTAACAACTGCCCCGCGGCAATCGTCGGATCTCCAAGCGACGACGATCTTGGTATCTCCCCGAAGAATGGATTCGGCACTTTCTGTAGCAGCGGGCTCCCGATCGCCAACTGGTCCGTCGTCAGCTGGTTGATATTTACATCCGGTATGCCGACGTGAGTAATGTGCGATCCCACATAAGCCACTTCAAATGAAATGTTGTGAGTGAGTTCCCGCTGCACTGCAAGGTTCCATTGCTGTACATATCCGGAACCCAGATCCCGATTGACCGTAAACACGCCTTGCCCGAGTCCTGCATCCGGAGTCAGCGGAATCGGCGCCACGCTTGGGCCCGCCGACAACACGAACGCAGAATTAATGTTGTCGAGCGTTCGCTGGCTAGTCGTTTGTAAAAAAGGAAAGTACGGGGTAGTAAACGGGGTCGTGATACCCGTCTGCTCAATCCAGACCACTCCATACCCGGATCGGACCACCGTTTTGGGAGTCAACATGTAGGAAAGTCCAATACGTGGACCGAAATCGTGCAGGTGCAATTCCCGCGCGCTTCTCGAATTTCCATCCTGCCCCAGATAGTCGAGTACCTGCGTCTGAGGATTGAAAACGGCTCCCTGGTTGTCCACTTCCGTCGATGGAAAATTCAGCGTCCACCGCAATCCCGCATTGATCGTCAACCGGCTCGTCGCTTTCCAGTCGTCCTGCGCGAAATATTCCTGGATGTGTGCGCGCGGGCGAATCACCTTATCCTGCAGGTCAATCGAGAACTGCTGCACTTGTCCAAGCAGGAAGCTGGCCAGGGGATCTCCCGTCCCAGCTACGCCCGGCTGGTTTGTGAACAGCTGAGAAAACTGGAATATACCGGTCGGGTTCGGCGGCTGTATTACATCCAAACGTTCCCAACGCAAATCGAAGCCAAATTTCAGCGAGTGCCTGCCAACTAGATGCGAAATGGTATCGGTCAGCTCGGTTACGTCGGTTCGGAAATTCGAGTTTGTGTTGGAAGGTGCGCCAATCTGCTGGTAGCCGGCAATCGAAAAAACCGGCAGTGCATTGTCGAAGGCGCCGTTCGAAGGAATTCCCGGAATACCTAGGTCCTCCGACGGGCTCGTATTCAGCAACACACCCCGACGCTGGAACGAACGCCGCGTGTATCCAAATTTGAAGTTGTTGAGTGTGCGTTCGTTGAACGTGTGAGTGTAGCTGCCCACCACTTGCTGGCCGAGCGTATCCGTCAGTCCAATGACTCCAGTCGTAATGTTGCCGCTCCCATCCGGCAGAAAGGGAACCGGCTGGTCCACGTCATGAAAGTACGAATATCGCCCGAACACCTGGTTCGTCACTGAAAAGTTGTGATCAAGTCGCCCATCAAACTGGTTCTGGTGATCTTCGTCGTTGCCGACCAGCGTAAAGTTGTTGGCCGTTCCAGATTTTGTCGGCAGCGGATAGCGGTTGAGCACGTTCAACGCAGCCGGATCAATCCGGTCGAGTGGAATGACGTTCGTCGGCGAAAACGGAGACCGGCTGAACGACGTTCCGTCCGGCACAGTCGTATTTGGATCAAATAAAACCGCCGTCGTGTCTCCATACAGTTCCGTGAAATTCCCCTGCCGTTCTAAAAGCGTCGGAACTGTTGACGTTCGAACCGTCCCAATCGCCTGTTTCACCCCCTGATAGTCCACGAAAAAGAAAGTGCGGTTCCTGATGATCGGTCCGCCGATCGCCGCCCCGTATTGGTTACGTCGAAACTCTGGTTTTTGCTGAGGGGACCGCGCAAAATAGTTTCGAGAGTTGAGCGCCTCGTTTCGGAAAAACTCCCACACGCTGCCGTGAAATTCGTTCGACCCCGCTCGCGTCGAAAGGTTGATGACCCCTCCGTTAAACCGTCCAAATTCGGCAGACACGCCATTCGTCTGAATATTGAATTCCTGGATCGCATCAATGATCGGAAAGAGTGCAACTTGCCCCGGCTCTGGTTGAAGAGCGCTGATCCCATCGAATAGATATTCGTTCGTCCGCGGCCTGCCTCCGTTGATTCTCGGCAACAGCGTCCCCGGCGGTAGCATGACGCCGGGCGAGAGTGTCGCCAGTTGCACGAACGTCCGCCCGTTCAATGGCAGATCCACAACTTTGTCGTGATCAATTGACTGCGTGATGCTCCCCGACTCAGTCTGCAGAAGCGGTGCATCGGCCGAAACGGTTATGTTCTCCTTCACATCTCCCACCGCCATCTTCACGTCCACTCGAACTCGCTCGCCGGTCGTCAGCGTTACACCTTTCTGCACAAACGTCTGAAAGCCCGTCGCCTCTACGGACACGGAATATTGTCCCGGCCGCAAATTGTTGAACACGTATAAGCCTGCCGCGCTAGAGCTTGTGCGCTTCACGACACCCGCCTGCATTTCCGTGGCGATAACACTGGCATTGGAGAGCGCTGCTCCCGCGCTGTCCACCACTTGGCCTGTAAGTTCTGCGCTCCCAGCCTGCGCGCGCGCCTCCGCTTGCATCAGAAGAAACAAGATTGCAACCGACACCATCATTAAGAACGAACGAAACATGTCTCGACCCTCCCCATAACCTGGCGCGCACAATGGCCCATGGCCGTTCAGAGGACTTCGCATAGATAGAGAAATCCTCGGCCGCTGGCGGCAGCGCAAATTTTGTTGTGTTGTTGGCGCCGAGCGCGGCAAAGCTGGAGTGGGCTGCGCGAAAGCAGATCCTGCGTGCGCTCTACGTCCTTCCCATTTCGAGGAACACACGATTAAAGTCGCATCGCAATATCATGTCAACTCGACTTAAATCGTATTATCTGGAAATGGTTGAAAACGAATCGATACCTCAGTTAGTTCCGGGGGTCAGGTGCTCGAATCAGTGAGCGCCGGGGTCTACTTCGCCGCTTCACCTTCGAACGCAAGCGCAAGCACAACCCGGCGTCGAGAACGGGGCAGGTAAGCCGTCAACTGCAACTCGCCAGGACTCGAGGATTGATACTCGAAATCGCGCGTCTCCCCAACTGTAAGAACGATCTTCGCGTCAGCAGACAACCGCTGATCTTCCGGTAGGTCCGCGCCGTCTTTCGCCAACTGTTTCCATTGGACAGCGCGTCCTTCGTCTGATAACGACACTTCCATGTCAACCGCGTTTGCCGTGATGTTAATCAGACGAAATCGATACTTCTCTCCAACTCGCAATTTTTGCTGAGACGGCTGCGGGGTACCGTTGATCAGCATCGTTTGTCCCAGAGGATCCGAAAGCTTTCCAAAGCTGATCAAGAAAATCTTGTCGTGATCAGGATCGTACTTCTCGCCTGGCTCCAGCACGATCAGCGGCCCGTAAATACCATTCAGCAGTTGATCTTCATCATGCCAGTGCGTGTGATAGATGAAAGTACCCGCGCGCGATGGCGTCATCTTCGCCACAAAAGACCCTCCCGGCGCAATCGCCGGAGTCATCTGGTTCGAGTCGCCCGTATAACCCGCCACCCCGTCGTAAAGATTTTCCAGTTCGATCCCGTGCCAATGAATGGTCGTCGCATCCTTGAGCGTATTGACGACTTCAACCTCTGCCGGCTGCCCGCGGGTAAGCACAATGCGCGGCCCAATCAGCGCGGGCACAGCATCATCCTTCCGCTTTGCCTGACCCGCTTCTTCCAGGTCCATTCCAAATTGCGACAGGCCCGTTTGACGCTGGCTCAGAGTTAGTTTCAGGTGCCGAACGTCCGCGTTCTTCACCACCGCCGGCTTCGCGACGTTCCCTGTCACTCGTATACCGAGAACAAGGCCACTCATGCCGAGCGAGGTCGAATCGTGTTCTGCGTGCGCGGTCAACGGCTTCCCCTCCGGAACCGTAATGCGTCTCGACATGTGAATCATCATGTGACAGTGGAACAGCCAATTTCCCTCGCGTTCAGGAACCCACGTCATCGCCATCGTTCCACCCGGCGAGATCATCTGTGTCACCACCATGGGCCGCTTCTCACCCGAATAGGCCTCGTCATTTTCACCATTCCCTAAACTATTCACCCGAAAATAAAATCCGTGCATGTGCATCGAATGCGCTTCGGCGCTTCCGTTGATCACCCGCCACGACGCTGTTTCTCCAGCGCGCATCGACAATCGCTCTGTGTATGGCCACGACTTGCCATTGATCGAAGAAACGTTCTTGCCAAACACCGCGGGATCCGGAAGCCACAGCCCCAACACGAACACTCGATCATCTGCAACCTTGCCCGGCGGATCCACAATGAATGCACCCGAGAGCTGGGTATCCTCAGTAAGCCGCTTGATGATCGGCGCGTTAGCGGTCGATGCCCAATACGTATAGGTTCCGGCCGCGCCGGCCTTGAAACGCACCTCACGCGTTGCTCCCGCAGCAACTTCAAAAGTGTCCGTGAGTTGGCCAGGACGTTCGTGCAACCCGTGAATCCGAACGTCGCTCTTCAGCAGGTTCGTCACGTTCACAACAATCTCGGTACCTACATTCACGCGGATAAGCGGGCCCGGAATCTGGGGCGCCTTTCCCGTTTCTCCGAATGCATGAAGGTCAATATGCGGATCAGTCTCCGCATCCGGAAACCATCGCGCCTTCCGTAGCTCGAGCCGGAGTGTCAGTTGTTGCCCTTTGAGTTGACCGGCAGCCGTGCGATTGTCATTGGCTACAACGTTCGGAAGCTCTGCCGTATCATCAGCAACCAGCGGGGCAGGCGCGAGCCATAAAAGAAGAAACGTCAGAGCGGCCGCAGAAAACAAGGGCCGGAAACGGATCACAGAAGAGTCTCCCAGGCAAGAAAGTTGACCGAGAATACCCTCGCCCGGCCCCCCGGTCAATGAACGCCCAATAGATCGGATCTCAATTGCTGACTCGAATATTCCGAGACGTCCCCAGCACTACCACAATCGTGATGTCCGGCGGGATAGAGATCTACTCCTCGAATGATCGTGGTTCGGTTAGAGAGTGTTGCGATAAGGCGAGGCCACGCGGGCAGACCAGTGAACCCGCGTGGCCTCAGAATTGTCGATCACCGTAACAGCACGCCGGTTTAGCGTCGCGCTCTGCTACCTTGCGACAAATAGGAAGAAGGAGGTATCGACGTTAGCACCAGCCGCATTCGTACATAAGATGAAAACTGCCCTGACATTGCCCGCGCGGTCTGCTGTGGTGCAACTGACTCCAGAAATACTGCCCGTGGTCAGTGTGTCTACCTGCACCCAGCGGCTGAACCCGTTCAGTGCTTGGACATTTTCATCGAACGTGACCTGATACGTGCCCACCCCCAGATGGATCGACGCGACAGCGCGAAAGCTCTGAGCCCTTGTCCCGTCGCTGTTGATGGAGGCTGTCTTGAACACCACACCTCGAGTCGGTGCGTTTAAGGCGATCGCTGGGCCTACTTCGGCCCCATTGGATGCTTGCTGCGCGAACGCTGTGGTGGTGAACATAGCGAGCGCGATGAGCGCTGCCAAAAATAGAATCTGAGTGCTCAGTTTCATATTGTTCCTCTTTTCGTCAGTTGAAATGTAACCCGTTGGTCAGAGGAAGTGGCATTCACAGGCAAAACGATGTGAGTGTCCCTGATATGTCCCTGGTTTGCTGGGCCGGTTCTGCTCGGAAGTTGCTCTGGCTAACTTTTCGCTCGAATCGCGCGGTTCCACGAGAAGGCCCGTGGCAAGGATTGGTACATGTCCGCAAAAAAACGATCCGCAAGACGCGGAATTGTGCGGCCGAGAACGATTGAAGTCAAGAAGGATTTGCGGACTGGCAACTCTGACAGGTTCCCACACACGCGAACGTGGCGCATTCAATCGCGTGCTTGCGATTGAATGGATATGTCGACAACAGACGACTGCATCAACTGCTCAGAAATGGTGAAGTATGCCGTTACACAAAAACAAACAGGCGACCCGAGGGCCGCCTGTGAAATCCCTACGAACAGCACTGGTTAGAAGCGGAACAGAAAGCCCGTTGAGACCCGCGCATTGTTCTTGTTCGTAAAGCCGTTAAAGCGAGTCATCATCCAGTCCACTTGGGCTAGCCGAAATGCCAAGCGGCCTCCCGTTTCCAAGTCCGCGCCGCCTCCGAACATCATCACCATCCCGCTATCACCAAAACCCGAAGAGGCTGCATGTGCACCACCAAACAACGCGTGGGCAAATGGCGAGACTGGCTTTCTACGCATCACTACCACAGGCCCTCCCGCATAAGTGTGGAAGTTCGCGCCAGAGTGGTAAGCGCCACTAAAATCGCCGGTGACGCCAACCCAACGATTGATGTACATGGTCGCCGAGCCATTCCAGCCGCTCGCGTTCCAGGATGGATCTAAAGTCGTAAATTGATAGCCGCCGAACAATTCCGGCTTCGGTGTTTCCTGCGCAAAGCATGCGCACGACATGAGCCCTAAGAAAAGAGCAACGCCGATGAGTTTTTTCATCACTTAACTCCTCGATTGATTCGAATTCGCACCTGTTCCAACACCGGCGTTTGGGGACCAGGAGTTACAACCCGGGCAAGTTCGCCCGAAGCAAAACCTCCTGGGGCAGGGGTTCTACAGTGCTGACTTATAGTCGACACTATGCCTCCGCAACGGGACAAGTAACTGAAGCCTATGAACGTCTCGCCCACTTTTGGTAACGGTCTGCCGCAGGCAGACATAGCCGGATTGGCTTAAACCCAGTCGAGGAAACAACTTGCAGTTGGAGTAATCGTCTGATTTTGCCAGTTACAGGCGGTGACAACGCGGTAGCAGACTCGGCCGGTGTCTAATCCTTTGTGAAAACTGCCGGAGTGACATGAGAAATCCCGACCATAGGAGCCAATATGCTGCTCGATCCAAGCCACCCTGCGCCTATCTGGGTGATCTGGCCAAACTTGTCGTTGTTGGAAAGATTGTCTTTTTTAACATTGTGCATACTAAGTGTTTATTCGCTCTTCTTGGCGGCGACGGTAATGCGCTTGCTGAACACTACTTCCGATCAAGAGAACCGCGAGCGTATTAGCAAGCGTGTTAGAAACTTGCGACAAGCCACGATAGCCCTTCTCGCACACTGGTGCAATGATAACGAACTGCGGTTGCGCTCAATACGTGGGTCATGGTCGAGGTCTTTCGGGCAGATTGGGACCTGCCGTTCCGGTCAATGAGTGAAATAGCCTGTTAACAACAACCATCCTATAGAATTCTTCGATTGCACCGGTGACTCGATGAGTAGAGAACGCAATGAATCTCAGCGCCTAACCTCAGCTGAACCCGCGATGAGTTCGTCTGACTCGCAATTGGAAGAGCCAGTGCTTCCGTTAATCCTGCCCTATCCTCGATTCTTTTTATGGATGCCAATAGTGTGTCTTTTCTTCGCAGCGAGTGGTTTGGTCAGCGTTGTGCGGGGCACTAGTCACGGGACGTTCAGCATTGTGCTACTCGCCGTCTTCGGCGTTGTCTTGCTGCTTTATGTTCTGTCTTTACAGACTGTATTCACACGGGACGGCATAGAACAGCGGTCTTGGAACGGGCGAATCACTAGGTTCGGATATTTGGACATTCAAACCGTAGAAATGGGAGGTAGCCACGGTTTGGCCCTCTTCATATCAGACACCACGGGAAGACGAATAAACGTTTATGGAACTATTAGCCAGCTCATCGTTGCTCAAGACCTGTTGCGACGAAGGGTTCCACATGCTTTCAAGGAAGCGTGAGCCTCACGGCTCTGCTGTGAAGTTGGTGAGATATCGCCATTTCACCCACTGCTGATCCTCTCCATGAGGAGCATTGACCTTTCCGCATAAACCCGTTACAAACGCAATTTGTCTAACGAACTCTACTCCATGAAACGATCGGTTTCTTATTGGAAATTTCTCTTCTGGGGATTTCTGTTCGTAATTGCTGGCCCGCTGCCCGCCGACGAGTGGAAGCCGCGTCACGACCTGGTCTCGCACACGGGGGTGTTTAATCTCACCGAGCCACCTCCACCC